>Ga0209700_100662_pt1 | contig 67490 bp, 22 predicted proteins | sample SiratroredBW_FD_187528 | JGI IMG/M metagenome (GOLD analysis project Ga0209700, IMG submission 187528) | Root nodule microbial communities of legume samples collected from California, USA - Siratro red BW (SPAdes) (version 2) | ecosystem: Host-associated > Plants > Roots > Nodule | place: USA... | reverse complement strand
AAAAAACTCCTCCTCCTCCCATTTCAATGTACCAAAACATTCTCTTTTCCTTTTTTAATAGAAGTAGTACCATTGTGTGGTGCCCGGAGATTAAGCTATTTGCTGAACTCCGTTCAAAATTTTTTTTGTCTAGTTTCTCTAATTTTAATATTCAATATTATTAGGGGGAAATCTCAATATTTCCCAACACCATCCTCTGGACGAGGAACTCGTACTGGTTCTGGATAGCTTTTTCCTTATCTGAATTGCCAAATATTGAACGAAACCACTCTTCATCATCATCATAAACCCTAAGCATCCAACAATTCCCAAATCAAAAACACTCATCTCAATCATGGACAATTTAAACAAAAGTAGGAGCTGACCTGTTGTAGAAATTGGTAGAGAGTGTAACGAAGGTTTGGAGGCCGAGAGTGTGAAACAAATCGGCGTCGTCAATAGCAAAAGCATCATCTGTGGAAACTCCACTCCATTCAGAGGCCTTCTGCTGCAGACTCTGCATCGCCAAACCACTTGTATCCTTTTCTCTCTACGGAATTAGAACCTGTGACCCTGTGGTTTCAGAGTGCGCTGTAAGGGTATATATATAATAACAAAAACGGTGTGCGGAACAAAGATTAAAAATATAATTAAGCCTGTAAATTTATAATACAATCTATATGATTATTTATTATCAATATATGATTATGATTGTCTTTCTCAGATGTCCTAGGGTGGGATGTAAAATTGTTTAAATTTTACAATAGTATATTTTTTTTTTCGCATTTTCCGCACAACACGAATCTATCTCGACGGCAGTGACGATAGGGCAATTGTGAATTTGTTTAAAGTCATCTCACTGATCTGCTTTTGGTCTTTATGATTTGGGGTGATGGACGCTTTTGTCCAATTAGATTGAATCATTTCTGTCATTAAGGTTAATATTCTGTTTCTTAATTTTATATTTTGGAAATTGAAACCGTGGTTGTTCTAGAAATCTTATTTACGAAAGTACATGAATGTTACCATTAGATTATTATTGGGTAGTGTTTATATTGAATTTTTTGTTAAATTTTAAAGTTTGTTATTTAGATGTTTAAATTTAAAATTAAAATTAATTTATGTAGCAATAGATATTATAAGATATTTAAATATTATAAATATCGTAATTTAGAATTTAGGAATAATAATGATTTAGTAAAAATTATTTCATACTCAATTCATTGTCCTCTTTTGGAGTCTCGAAACTTCTAAATTTTTTTATAAAGTTCTCATTAGGTTTGCACTACCTCAAGAATAATAATGTTATTTTTTAATAGTAAGACATCTTTAAAATGTTCATTCTTTTTAGACAAGATATTAAGAAGAAGTAAAGTTTCATTTTCATCTTCAAATTTTACCTCAATGTTCTTTAGATTTTTTAGAATTTTGTTTTCGTTAACTACTTTACTATCATTTTTTACTTGGTCATTCTAAACGAGCATAATTATTGTTTCAAACAAAGTTTGTGTCCTAAAAACTTACTCATATACAATTATATCTACATCGACGTAACAATCTTCTCTTCATGAACTTCTCTTAGTGCCTTATAATCAAGACATAAAATTATGGTGCTCTTGGCTTTGTTGATAATGTCAGCCTTTTCATTATGAGACATAGACACTGACATGTTTGTCTCACCCCTCAAAGCATCAAGACACAACCTAGTATTTTAAGCAAAGTTTGTGTGCCAAAGACTTACTCATATAATGACTCAAATTTTACCCACATCAATATAACAATCTTCTCCTAATTAGCGAATTCTCTTAGTACCTTATTATTACGACATAAAATTATGGTGCTTTTGACTTTGTTAATCATGTCAACCTTTTTCTTCTGAGACATAGATGTTGACATGTTCATATCACCTTTTAGAATATCAGCAATATCAAGATGACCTCCATCTTGATTCTCCAAAATCAAAAGTTGTTTTCCTAAAAAACTTCTCAATGTCAAATCATGTCTTCAACTTATTGAATTTCTTCTTTCTTGTTTTCATATAAGTGCTAATTGTTAGGTTCGTAACAATACCAAAGTATAAAAACACAATAACAAGATTAAAAAAAAATACTTTTATTAAGACTAGAAGATTTTATTAAGACTAGAAGATTTTACACACATAGTCTAAAACAATATACAAATTACATTTTAAACAAAATACTATTTATATGCATAATGATTTCTATACATAGAATCTAAGGACTAGAATAACAGAAAATTATTTAAGAAAATTTATTAAGATAGATATAATAAATATGTACTATAGATGACCATCTTAACACTACTGGACATTTTCTAATAGATGGCATTTTGTTCCCTTCTATCAGACGATTTATTTGTCTAATTAAGCTCTCCATCAGATATGTTAAATATGATTTAGAACTAATAATCACAATATAGATGAAATATATGATTGTAAATGTCATATCCATGATTATATATTAGATTCGATGGTAAGTATTTCATTACTACTTACATGATTGAGTGTCTTGTTGGACACTGTCGTATGCATATAATTTTTTAAGAAAATTTTTAGCAATACCAACCACCTCTCTAACTGTTCTACAATAAGAGTTGAGATACATATAATTTGGAACTATGTTAAGCTCTGTCACTTTTTTTTTCCAATACAATAAGATAAATTAATATATCCTATAGTTGAACTACATACTTTGAGCATTGAAATTATGGAAGAAGCTATGAATGAAAATTTTGGGACAGAATAAATCAAAGCTTCAAAGAGTATATAAAAGAAAGAGAAAACACCTATAAAAGAAGAAGTTGCGTTTTTTCACACCAACTTAGAGTGTGCACAACTTGTAGTCGTAAAGAGTCAAACAACATAAAAATGTAGTCTAGGCCTAACTTATTACGTTATACAAAAAAAATTAAAAACAATAGTAAAGCAAAATAGAATAGTGGAGCTTAGGCACAACCCCAGGTAGGTTCTAGTAATGAAAATTAAAAAAAAAAGTAAAAGGCGAAATATATAACGTAACCTAGGCCCAACCAATTAATTCTTTCTAAAATATAAAAAGCAAACAAAGAGAAAAAAATTAGTTTTTCATTCTTGATCGTCGTGTTCACTCTTTGCACAACTACTTTTGCTCTTACCCCCTTTCTCTTCAAGTTGCTCCTCACTTTCTAACCCACTCATCGTACAACCACTCATCTGTACACACAAAAAAAACACACATCCCACTTACTCTAATTTGACACCACATTTATGAATACACTCTCACATTCTCTCTTTTTCACAACTAATAAAATAACACCCTCCTATTATACTTCGGGCACACGTGGATCCTTTCTCCAGTCGTTCTCCATTCTCGATACACACGCGACAGAAAGTGACAAAAAAATGTGAGTAATGAAAAAAAAGTCAGAAAGTGACAAAAAAATGTGAGTAATGAAAAAAAAGTGAAGAACAAAAAGATGTGACAAAGTAAAGAATAGACTGCAAAGAAAAGGAAAAGAAAAACGAAAAAGGTGTTCAAGGAGTGAAAAAAAAAAAAAAAAAAAAAAAAAAAAAAAAAAAAAAAAAAAAGAAAAAAAATAAAAAAAAAAAAAAAAAAAAAAAAAAAAAAAAAAAGAAAAAGGTGTTCAAGGAGTAAAAAAAAAAAAAAAAGAAGTAAAGAAAAGATGCGGAGAAGATAGAAAACACTGGAAATATATGTGCAAGTTTTCTCTTTATTTGTATACACATAAAATGTTTTGTTTTTTTTCTCATTTCGACATTGTGCATGTTTATAATTTATTGTAATTTGGTTATTTTATTTTATATATGGTTTCGTGTTTGAGGGTTGAGGATCTCAGGTTGCGGTTTGGGGTTTGGATTTCGGAGTTAGGGTTTTGAGGGTTAGGTTTTAGGGTTTATATTTAGGATTATGGTTTAGGATTTTCGTGACATGAGGACTCGGTTGCGACATTGCGACATAATAGATCTTCAGGTCAACAAGTCACCATATCACTGGTTAGAGGTTACTAGTTGACGAGAATAGCATGTTGTCAAGTCATGATGATATTAGGTTATGATTTCACATAATTACATATAGAAAGACAAACTTTACAAAACTCGAAAACATTTGTTGCTGTTTGTAAATAGCATAACATTACTTATGAAATATTGTCTAAATTTCACTCCAATTTTTAATTAACTAATAGTTCAATCTTCTATCAGCTCTGAGCAAAAAAGAGCATGATGAGTGGACCTGTGATATCATAATAGCATTTGCTTCAACATCTTTTACTGCAGCAAAAATATCGCTAGTAGTTCCTGGAACACCAGCCATTCCGGTTCTGCAAAAGGAAACAACGAGATAAAAACATTATAGTCTCCAACTTTGAGAATATGAAAAATCTCGTGTTTCCTGCATCTAGGGCAATGCTGGTAATATCACATACTAAATGTGGATATTTCTTTGAGGGGTGCAATTATCTTGACTCATCTTGATCCAAGAAATAAAATAATTTCAAATTGATCCGATAAATCTTGGACGACATAGCCAGATTGATAAGAGAGAGAATATAAGCATAGAATCGGAATAGGATTTGGTTTTGAAGGGAAAAATGGAATGGGTAAGCATCCTGCATCGATGCACTAGATTGAGTGACGAGAAACAAGTGTCCTTCAAGGGTTGTTGGCAGTGGGCAGGAGCGGGAGCAAATGATTGAGAACATGCCTTAAGCACAACTTCATTCTTGAAATGGAATTCAGAAGAAGAGAAGAGAGTGATTGTGGAGAAGAAGAGGAAGAAGAAGAAAAAAAACCCTGAAAATGACGAATAGAGAGATAGAGAAAGAGGGAATCTGCCAAGCGCGGAGGAGGCACTTCTTAGCATTGGCGTTATGGGTGGTGGTGAGTTGAATCTCTCCGAAGGATCGCGAGGCTGCCAGAGAGCTGGTCGAGTTTGGACTAGTTGAAGACGTCGAAGACGTGGCCCACGCCAGTAATTGATTGGAGGACGTTGTATTGAACGTGGGATCGATGAAGTTCCAGTAGGGACGTAAAAATATATTATTATAAAATAAAAAATATATTTAACTTTAAAATTATATTAAAAGATAATTTTCTCTTGTGTATTTTTTATTTTTGACTTTTTTACTTATCTTTTATCTCACTTTTAATTTGACTGTTTGATTAGCCAATCATTTTTAAATTTTAAATTTATTTTATCATTTTATAATATTTATTTATGTGTTTATCTTTATGATTGATAGATTGAAAAATTAGAATTTATGTTTATTTTTCCTAAATATATTAATATTACGTAAAATAATATAAGAAAGAATATTAAAAATTTAAAATAATTAAAAGGTCTTTCTTTTATTCTTTGAAACCTACATAGAAAATGAATTTAAAAATAAATATATTTTTATTAAAGAAATTACTTCTAAAATAAATATAGAATCTAGGTTTAATGTAGGTTTGATGAAAGTTAAATTAAAAATAAAAAAAAAATAATTTGTTGAAAATATTAAAATAAAGTTATGAAACTATTTCAAAAAATTATTCATAATTAATTATTTTTTATATATTATAGATAAAATAATTATCACACTCTAAAATAAATTTAAATAATTTAAAATATATGAAGATATTTTTTTATTTAAAATTAAAATATTAAAATCATTGAATTATATATTTTTGAAAAAAAAATTATCTAAACTTTGAAAAATATTTAAAAAATAATAATTTATTAGATCTTAACTTAAATTTATTTGTATATAAGATAATGATAACAATTTCAGTTATTTTAATTAAGATAAGTTTTTCAAAATTCAAAGTAATAAAATTTTATTTAACATCATTAATATTTTAACAGATATTAAACCAAATTATTTATTAAAAAAATATTTTAAACAAAATTAATCATAATAATTTAATAGATCATTTTATAAATAAATTTTAATAAAAATATCGTAATTTTAATTATTTTATTAATTTAAAAATATATATTTTTTTTAATTTATTTTAGAATTTCTAAAACTTTTAACTGCCATTAAACTATTTCGATTCCAGCGCCTGACCGCAAAGTTGTAGCATATGGAGGACGAGATATCAGAGACGGTCCTCGTGCGGCTTCTCGTCATCGAACACACTGGCTGCTGAAGTTGGGAAAACGTCGGAAAGGAGATTTTTGAAGGATACGAGGAAGAGATGTTTCAGAGAGGTTTCTGATAAGAATATTTTCTAATGAGTTAAATATATATATATATTAAATCACATTTATACTTTTAAGTAAACTAGTATTTCTATACGGGCAACGTACGGAATTTATTTTAAAAATACAATATATTCATTATATAAATTTGACTTTTTAAGAATAAAAAAAAGTAAATGACATGTGTTATAGATATAAAAAAGTAATATGTTGTATTGAATAATTAAAATTAATTAAAAATTTATATTAAATAATAACTAATGAATAAGTCATGATCAAAATTACTACTCCATGAAAACATTTAGAATAAAAAAGTAAGAAAAGATTAGGAGTATGAATATAATATTAGGAGACGTGAAAGAAGGAAGAGTCTTATATCAGTTTTCTTCCATGTCTAAAGAGCAGGATTATTATTTTTTTAAAATTATGGCTACCCTTTTCATTCTTAAAAACATTAAAAAAATACCATTAAGGACGAATGGGTAAAACATTTGTTCCAATCAAAATTGTCATTTATTGCATTGGATGATCAGTTTTTTTTTATATAAATTAATTCAAACTAAATTGAACCACGGGGTATTTTAATTTTTGAATAGAAAATATTTTTTTTTTCTTGAGACTTATCTAAACTCACAGTGACATTACTATCTTAGCCGCTTCTTATCAAGCTTGATGTGGGATCCTGAACCAAATTTAGTTACAACCTTTTTCTCACCTAATTACACATTGCTTTGTCTCTATTGATTAGCTTCGAGGGAATTGTTTATCAAATATATATATTTTGCCTGAAATGGTGATTAGCTTTAGGAATATGATTATTGAAACTCTTCCGCTTTTATTCTCTCCTCTCCCCCATAGTTTAAGATTTTTCTCTTCTTTATCTTCATTATTTTTTCTGTTTGCCTTTTACTATATATTCTTAGTGGACCTAGCAGCCAGTCTTCTTGATCTATGTTGTTGCTCAGCATGTGACAATTAGTATCGAGGATACTATTGTATTATTATTTCATAAATTTGACCTTTAAACTTTAAAACACATATGAACTTAATTTCAAAAAAAATTGATAAAATCTAAGCATTAAGAGCAATCAACAAAACAAGTGACAGCTGCACGTCAGTCAGTCTGGGTCTTTATTTGGGGCTTCAATAATTCAGAGCGACACCACCTAAGGCTAGTTATGTTGTACTCTTCTCATTTATTCTATGAAGCTATTTTAATATTTTAAGGTGAATAAATTAATTACTATTTTCGAACTAGATTTTTTTTAACGGCAAAGAATGGATGTCTTTCGAACTAGTTAAATAAAAGTTAGATGATAAAAATAAAGAAAGAATGTTGCAATTGTAAAAGTTTTATTACAAGTATCACTCTCGTATAAACTATGTGGCCATCTTTAGTTGTATGCTATCGGTGTGTTAACTGAATTTTTTCTTGGTGTCCTTCTCATGTGTTCGATCCTGCAAATGTAAATGCAGGTATGCAGTAAATGAGAGACTGTTGTCACGAGCCATGTTGGATGCTTCAAATGGAGGGATCACATGCTCAACAGGGTCATGATAAATTAATTAATACCCGCTTTTTATGGTTTAAGACTTATCTTATGATTCAATCACATGTGTGATCACTTCTCAAAAAAGAAGAAGAAACAGAAGCGCATGATACACAAACTTAAACCGCACTAAAAATAGTATATTATTGGGAAAAATTAGTAGTGAGGAAATGAGAGACATTAGTGGTTACAAAGCTTTGCTTCCCATGCATAGTTAATACAAACAAGAAGACTTGTATACAGCACAGCATCTGATATAGAAGAATAGTAACCACTGCAATATAACACAAAACAAAACACGGAATATGTAAAACAATTTTTATCAACACTTTTACGTTGTACTTAGTGGCCACCACCTATTCCAACACCAAATCCAGCACCACCGCCACCACCAAAACCACCGCCTCCACCAAATCCGCCACCTCCTCCTCCTCCAAACCCTCCTCCTCCACCTACTCCACCTCCAACCCCACCACCACCGCCAAACCCACCTCCTCCGCCTGCACCGCCGCCTCCTCCTATACCACCTCCTGCTCCTCCTCCAATGCCGCCACCAACACCGTGACCAAGTCCACCACCACCACCCGCTCCCCCTCCAATGCCACCACCACCTCCCAAACCGCCACCGCCACCTGCTCCACCTCCAATGCCACCACCAGCACCATGACCAAGTCCACCACCACCACCTGCTCCTCCTCCAATGCCGCCACCAACACCATGACCAAGCCCACCTCCACCCCCTAAACCACCACCGCCACCTGCTCCTCCTCCAATTCCGCCACCAACACCATGACCAAGTCCACCACCACCACCAAGCCCACCTCCACCTCCCAACCCACCACCACCACCTGCTCCTCCTCCAATGCCGCCACCAACACCATGACCAAGTCCACCACCACCACCAAGCCCACCTCCACCTCCTAAACCACCACCTCCACCTGCTCCTCCTCCAATGCCGCCACCAACACCATGACCAAGTCCACCACCACCACCAAGCCCACCTCCACCTCCTAAACCACCACCACCACCAATACCGTGACCTAGCCCACCTCCACCTCCTAGACCACCACCACCACCAATACCGTGACCTAGTCCACTTCCGCCTCCTACACCACCGCCAATGCCACCACCGGCACCACCACCAAGCCCTCCTCCACCTCCAAAGCCTCCACCAGCACCTCCACCAAACCCTCCACCACCACCAAGGCCACCTCCTCCCCCTAACCCTGCCCCCGCGCCACCTCCAAAACCACCACCTACGCCACCCCCTACTCCTACACCACCACCACCACCAAAACCAATTCCACCACGCTTAAACCCTTTCTTGATAATCCCAGGCCCCAACAAATGTGGGGGATGAATCAAATGCTTGTCATCCTTAACTTTTGCCACCTCCCCCACTACCAACCAACCACTACCAAGTACAATGCACAAGGCAAACACAAGCACAATGCCATCTGAAACAACTTTCATTGCAAGATATAGAAGAAGAAGAAGAGAAAGAGAATGTGATAGTGAATAATGCGTATTGGTGCAACGAAGGAGTGAGGTTATATATAGTGAAAGAGTGTGTATAGGAAGAAGGTTCATTTCACTCAAATTACTCAACTGCCACTTATGAAGAAGTAAATGAGCCTTACCTGTCTTCAACTCAGAAATTTAATTCCTCAACTGTCCTCCTCTCCAACGCGCTCTGAAATGAAGGCCCTCCTTCACCATATCAGGGTTTTGACCACTTGGCTTCTGCTTTTTATTTTCCCTATTATTCCATTACCAGTGTTGTCTCTCTGTCCCCATGCTCATGCCGCTGCACATTTCTTTCTTTTTCTTTTTCTTTTTCTTTTACACCTACACTGTTAGTCTTAAACTTCTTCTGCATTATTGGGTTTATCACATTCATTCAGCTTTCTGTGGCTTCTATTAATGTTCCCTCTGATACAATTAATGCAGCAACCAAACAGTGTCCTCTCTCTACAGTACTACACTCTTCTTCACGCAACTCTCTCCCACCCTATCTCTAGCCGGACAACACGTCAATTTTGCATGCATTATGATAATTAACAATCCAAGTTTCAGTCATCAGATCGGTACATGGACCCGGCTTTTGTTGGGAAGTAATTTTACTAAAAGGGTAGAGTACCTGGACTTCAATTTACTGCCCAGGTACCTATATTTACTACAATATTGGTTATTACTCATGTACAACTTGAAGAATTACGCTTTTCTCTTTCTCATTTTTATTGCATACAGGTTTTGAATAAACACAATTTTCCTATTTGATCATGCAGAGTTTTTCTTGTTCCTAGCTTGGTTATACAATATCAATAGTTAGTAATTAATGCTTCTGTTTGCAATGAGATGGTGACAAATGAGATAGAGTCTGCGTGCGTTTGACGAGGGAGATTGATACATTTCACGACGAAATGCATTTGAGAGAACTCATTTGTTAGCCTGATATAGGAACTTGAGAAATCGAATGGGAGAAAGATAGTAAAATCATCAACTTTCCTTTTTTGCACCCTTGGTAAATGGTGAGAAAGGATTAAAAGGTCAGGGTGATTCAAAGGTTTAACGCATGTGGTCCTTCCAAAATGGGAAGAGAAAATTGTGTTCTTTGACATTTCAGGACCCATTCACTTTTCTTCTCTCTCTTTTTTCAAAGCTATTTTCTAAAACAATTTCGTTCATTTCTCATTCAAGATTTATCGTATTTTGAAAATTATTTTAAAATAAGTGTTTTTTAAAATTATGAATTTCATTTTTTTTATTTTACCAGTAAAGTTCAACATAGTTATAAATAGTTAAGTTTCTAAAACAACTCAAGAAACTTAAGTCTTCATATTTTATTTGCATTTTTTTTCTTCAAACCTATATTTTGTTATGTGACTATTCTCAACTAAATATCCTTTTAGCAATCATATTTAGTTGTATTTTAAAATTAGTTTTTAGAAATTGAAATAAAACATATTGTAATGACCGAAATATTCTTATTATGATATATTTCCTATATTGTCTTTGAGTTGGTCATATTACTAAAAATTCCAATTATAAACTACGATAGTAATATTGAATTTTACAATAATTACTTTGTATTGAGTGACACTGTCATTGTTGGATAACTTTTTTTTTTTCATTTTATTCTTTCTCAATCAACTTATAATATATCATTTCACTTTTTTAATTTTCATTCTCTTCATTTTCTAAACCAAACATTAAAAAAAAAAGTGAGAGAGGAAGTTTAGGGTTGTTACAATGATAAAAAAAAAAAGGTATGTATAGATTTCTAACCCAGACGTGATATTTTTGAGAAACAAGACTAAAAATTATAAGATTGTGATAAAAATGTATGGCTGGATTTTTTTTTCATACATTACTTAATAAAAAATTAATATCATGTTTTTTATTAATTAAATTTTTTATACTAATAGTGTACACAAATTAATTCTTAAAACATATATATTTTTAGTTGTGTGTTAATACTAATGATGACTAGACTTTTTGTATAATCTATTTAAATATTTTATATCAATTATATGATTGATTTAGATCACACGAAAATGGAAAATGGAGGAGTTTTTATCAGTATATAACAGCTAATATAGAAATTTACATGTTATTATGTATTGTTTCTTTAACCTATTTGTTTTCACATGGTTCCCACCTATAAATTCATTTTTTTTCATAATACTAGTATTGTAACTAAAATTCTCACAATAAATACTAACAAGTTTAGTATTGTATAAAAAATTTATAATAAAGAAAAATAGTTTTACACTAAACTACTATTAATTTGTAATCCATAAGTTGTCCGTTCTTAAGATATTTCTTCAATTGTTGAGGTGTTTAATGTTTATTTGTATTGGTGAAATATTTAGTTCGATTAAAATATACATATTAATGAATTATGAAAAATATTTAATTTGTTCTAAAATATTTAATTAGATAATTTAAGATTTAATAATTATTCTTTAAGTAGAAAAATACAAAGAAACTTTGACTTAAAAGTAATATTCAATCTTTATATCAAATTTTAAATAAATAACTCAATTTTCTAAACCCATTCACTTTTCTTCTCTCTCTTTTTCAAAGCTATCTTCTAAAACAATTTTATTCATTTCTCATTCAAGATTTATCGTATTTTGAAATTTATTTTAAAATAACTGTTTTCTTAAAGTATGAATTTCATTATTTTTATTTTACCAGTAAAGTTCCACATAGTTATAAATAGTTAAGTTTCTAAAACAACTCAAGAAACTTAAGTCTTCAAATTTTATTTGCATTTTTTTTTCTTCAAACCTATATTTTGTTATGTGACTATTCTCAACTAAATATCCTTTTAGCAATCATATTTAGTTGTATTTTAAAATTAGTTTTTAGAAATTGAAATAAAACACATTGTAATGACCGAAATATTCTTATTATTATATATTTCCTATATTGTCTTCGAGTTGATCATACTACTAAAAATTCCAATTATAAAACCATAATAATATTGAAATTTACAATAATTACTTTGTATTGAGTGACACTGTCATTGTTGGATAACCTTTTTTTTTTTCATTTTATTCCTTATCAATCAACTTATTTTAATTTTCATTCTCTTCATTTTCTAAACCCAACATAAAAAAAAAAAAAAAAAAAAACAGTGAGAGAGGAATATTAGGGTTACTACAATGATAAAATAAGGCATGTATGTATTTCTAACCCCCAGATGTGATGTTTTAGAGAAATGAGACAAAAAAAAAAAATAAGATTGTGATAAAAATGTTTGGCTGAACTTTTTTTTTCATACATTACTTAATAAAAAAATAATATCATATTTTTTATTAATTAAATTTTTTACACTAATAGTGTACACAAATCAATTCTTAAAACATATATATTTTTAATTGTGTGTTAATACTAGTGGTGAATAGATTTTTTATATAATCTATTTTAATATTTTATATCAATTATATTATTGATTTAGATCACACCAAAATGGAAAGTCGAGGAGTTTTTTATCAATATATAACAGCTAATGTAGAATTTTACATGTTATTATGTATTGTTTCTTTAACCTATTTGTTTTCACATGGTTCCCAACTTTAAATTCAATTTTTTTCATAGTACTAGTATTGTAACTAAAAATCTCACAATAAATACTAAAAAGTTTAGTATTGTATAAAAAATTTATAATAAAGAAAAAATAGTTTTACACTAAACTACTGTTAATTTGCAATCCGTAAGTTGTCCGTTATTGTTAAGGTGTTTAATGTTTATTTTGTATTAGTGAAATATTTAGTTTAATTAAAATATACATGTTAATGAATTATGAAAAATTATTTAATTTGTTCTAAAATATTTAATGAGATAATTTAAGATTTAATAATTATTCTTTAAGTATTATAATACAAAGAAACTTTGACTTAAAAGTAATATTCAATCTTTATATCAAATTTTAAATAAAGAACTCAATATAATACATTACACAATTTTATCAAAATTTGGATTATCATAATACTTAAAATGCAAATTTTCGTAAGTGTTAATTTAAAATTAAATAATAAAATTTCTAAATCCAATACTAATACATTCGACGTATCATAGATATAACTATAAAATTTTAAAGAAATGCAAAATCGATAACAACGTATACAAATTTGTAAAATAAATAACCAAATAACAAAGCTAAAACTATTATTTGTAACATTTCGTATTTTTCATACAATCTAAATTTTATTGCATAAAAATTATATAACAGATCTAAATTTCATATATTTATCATATATTTCAAAATATATTTCTTCACATAAGATTTAAAAAAAATATCTTCATAAAATTATAATAAAAAATAAAATTTTTTAATCAATTAATGAGAGGCTCACACCACCTGTCAAATCTTCTACTCACGACGTGTAATATACAATTATTTCATATTTAAAAAACAAAACACACGTGTAATACACGATCATTCAAAATTTAAAAACAAAACAAACAAACGCTACACAAAAAGAAGGGTAAGCTATAGAGTTTTAAAAAAATGTATTTTCATAAATTAAATTTTTATCTCAACCAAATAACAATAAATCAAGTTTTCATAATTTATCTCATGCATCATATTATCATTAACACATCACACTTATGCGACACCCATATCATCTGATCTAACTAGTTCTTTTTTCACACTGTAGCGCAATCATATGAATCCTTTAACTGGTCTGGCTGGTTCTTTTTTTACATCGTAGCACATATATATGAATCTTTTAACCCACATGATTTGGTGTGACCGATTTTTTATCACACCGTAGCGTAGTCATATGAATCTTTTAACTGGTTTGATCGGTTCTTTTTCACATCGTAGCACAATCATGTGAATATATTAATCCATATGATTTAATCCAACCGGTTCTTTTTCATACTGTGTCACAGTCATATAAACCTCCTTCAATTTTCACTTCCTAGCCATATTCATCTACTCTCACCACCTATCCATCTTCATTTATGATTTCAATGACTAGTAAAATCATGATACATTGATCCTTATTTATCAAATACACAAACAATCACAACGAGATCTTAACATGGGTATCTCATTTCCTAAAGATATTATGTCTCGATCACACACCACATCATTCATAAACATTGATACTACATCATGTTGTACATAAACATTCATTCAATTTAATTCAAATTCATACTTAATAAAAAAAATAATTACAATAAACAAAACATACAACTAGCTTTCCTTACCTCGAGTAAAGATACTCAAAGAAGTTTCAAAAACCTAAAATCACAGGCAACCTAACTTTGTTCAAGAATCTAATCGGATACTCTTGTTTTACTCAATACTAGAAATCTACGGATGATCTATGATAGTTAGTTTGATAAGGAAAGAAAGTATAATTTTAGAATAAATACAGAGAAACATTTTATATAGTTGATAGTTTTTATAAAAATAAAACATAATATCTTCTTAAAAAGAATGGTGATTGTTATTATAAAAATAAAATATAAATATCTATTTTTTATTTATTTAAACAATTTTAATATTAAAAAAATATTCAAGTATATTATTTATTTTTAAAACTAAATTCTAAGTTGATTTTCATTTTAGTTATTTTCTAAGGTATTACATTATTCTAATTATTGAAAAATTAATTAAAGTTTGGACAAATGACATAACTAAATTGTTACTGTAATTAATAAAATTTAAATAAATATAATATATATTTAAACATAAAAAATTAACTTATAATTAAGCTTCATAAAATTTAATCTCTAAATTAAAATTAATCTACAACTAAACTAAACTAAATTCAATCTATAATTAAATTAAATAAAATTTATCTTGTAACTAAATTTAATATAATTTATTTATGAATGAACTTAGACTAAATTATAAACAATAAATTTTATTATCATTCATCTAGCTCACAATTTTATAAAATAATGTATATATTAAGATAATAAAAGTTAACAATTATCTCTGAGGTAGAATTTCATCGCTTCGCCACATGGGGCGGCACGAGGTGATGACCCCATCAGAGCAAAGACACAAGTGCAGCACGTGACCGGAGGTGGCGTGAGGGGAGTACTGATAGTAACAAGTGGTGGTGCCAGGTAAAGTTTGGGAGACAAAAATGCAGTTGAAAGAAGAAAAAACAAAACAATTAGCGAGGAAAGAAAAAAAAAAAAAACACACTGCAAGTGAGGTGCCAACCCTAATATATTATGGTATATGAACTTTTGGTATGTTAAGATCTATTACTATAAAAGAGTGTACAAACTCAATCAGAAAGATATTAAATTCACTTATTTAAAGTCATTATTTTGAAGTAGAAAACTTGCTAATACATTAATTAATACTGTTGTTAACAAAAAAGTTAATAAATTTCTCCATCAAGCTATACTATTTTTGTGTATATACTTTTTTTTAGTAATAACCTCATTAAAAATTAACTGGTTAATTTTAATTATAATAAAATTATACATAATATCTGAATAGTGTTTATTATTATTGTTTATATTATATATTTTACATTTAACTAAACTCATGCATCTATTACACCTATAGTTAAATCAATGTCTTAATTATAAATAACGTTGAAGTTTTAGATTCTTGGCTTTTTCTCTAATCAAGTGAGCCTTGTCTTATATACCTTTATTCTTAACTAAATTAAAATTCAAAAGAAAGTAATCTTACAGAATATTAAGGTTAAATCTCAGTCTAGAGTGTGTTTAATAAAAAGGAAAGTGTAAAGTATAATTTTTTTTATTTGAATATGAATAAGCAATATATATTTATTAACTTTTTATTTAAATATTAATCATATTTTATAATAAATGCGAGACCAATAACTTTATCAATAAAATAATAATAATAATTTGTTAAAATTATTAAAACAAATTTTATATTTATTAAATATTATAAATAACAACTTAAAAATCAAATTAAATAATTTACATTTTAATATTCAGTTACTTTAGTATAAGTTATAATTAATTAATATTTAATGCTTCAATGCAATTATTTAGAAAAATAATAATATTATAAAAAAATGGTTGTCAAAGAAAAAATCACTTGTTACTACATATTTTAGGACCTAAAAGTCTTTATAAGTTATCGTTTTTATAAAGTAATATTTTGAACTGGATTACTTCATATTCCACCTAATGATTTTCACATAAACTGCAATGCAATTTGTTATCTTGTACAAAAATAAGTATTTTTGAAGTTTTTATCATGAATATGTTAATAACTTTATGTTTAAATTAAATAGTATACTGTTTTCAAAAATAATAACAAAATAATATTTAAATTTTAAAAAAGTATATCAGTTATTATTGTAATATGATAATATTTTAAAATTTTTCTACTTTAATGTTTTAATTATTTATGAAATATTATTGCCACAATTATATTATTAATTTAAGCACGACAAACGCTGTCGTTTAACTCTGGCCGTGACAGACAACTCATCTTATAAAGACAAAAGGAAAAATAAAAAAATACTGAACCCTAAGACCTAATAGTTTTGCAATCGTAGCTCAACGGGAATTTTGTCTGTGCAACTGCATTTTCTTCCCCTTTCCACCGCAGCGATTCTAGAGTTTAAATCATAGAGATTTAATCTTTTTTGTTCGCAGATAGGTTCGATTATTAATTCGTCCTGTAATAATCACATGGAAAGGGAACGTACGCGGAAACGACCTCGTCTCGCATGGGACGTAGCCCCTCCCACAGTGCCCGAGGTAGGGTTCTTTCGATTTGCGAATTCTGGTTGGATTAGGGTTTCGTATTGAAGTGTATATGCTCAGCTTTTACATCGTTCTTTGTAGCCTCAACTGGCTCTGCCGGTACCTGGTGACGAAGGAATTGAAAGAAAGCACGCTTCACCTCCGAGAAGGGACGACGATCGGGAAGGACATTATGTCTTCAATCTTGGCGAAAATCTCACTCCTAGATGTAATTCTTTTAGTGCTAGGGATTTCTTGAAATCATATGTAGATGAATTTGAAAATTTGGATTAATTTAGGTTAAAATTTTAATTTGATTTATCTTTTAGAAAAAGGCAAATATTAATCTGTTGGATTCTCTCATCACTAATGCAAGAGTGGTGCTGGCTGTTCTTTTATTGGTTTTTCGTGCTGAAATTTAGTTTTTCATTTTTAAACAGATAAAATCCTCGGCAAGATGGGTGAAGGTTAGCGGTCAAGTGTCCTCTCAATACAAAAGATTTTAATTTTTTTGTCACTGTGCTTGTGTCATTCAGCATGTTGCTAGTGCTGTAGGCACATTTGGTCGGGTATTGGAATGTTGGGACCGCCAAACTAGAGAATATGTGGCTATCAAGGTAGTTAGAAGCATACGGAAATATCGAGAGGCAGCAATGCTCGAGGTTGATGTGCTTCAACATTTAGCGAAGAATGATAGAGGAAATTCACGGTACGAATCTTATGGAGTAAACTGGATACTGGAACTTGTTTATTGCTCATTGCTTATTATAACAAGGGATGATTAGTATTTATGTCATTCTGTATACTGTTTGCAGATGTGTGCAGATCCGAAATTGGTTTGATTACCGAAATCACATATGCATTGTAAGTATGCTTATTGTATTTCTTTAAAAAATGCATTTCCTTGATGTACTATACTCAGAAAGTTTATTTTGAGAAAATTGGTGGAGTGGGAGATGCTTTATTACTTTTTAGAAGCGGGGATGAGGAGGGGTTAATTTTGCGTTGTTTTGAGAATGGATGAAATGCTTGAAATTTTGAATAAATCTGTATTTGTTTTTTTTTTCTCTCCAGTGCTATGTGCATGCCTCTTTGTTCTCTGTTCTGCTTCTTGTTCTTTGGGAAGGATAAGTGATTAATCCTCATTCATCTTGCAAATGAATGAGTTGTTAAGTTCAGCTATAGTCTTTTCATTTATGTCCGTGTGGGCTTTATTCATGGATTTGATAACTAAGCAGAAACATTCCTTTCAATGCATTTTAATGGTGTTATCAGGTCTTTGAGAAGCTTGGACCAAGCTTATTTGATTTTCTAAAGAGAAATAAATACTGCCCATTCCCTGTGGATCTTGTTCGGGAATTTGGACGACAGCTTTTGGAATCTGTAGCATGTCTGTGGATTATTCTTGGCCTTCAGTTTATTTCTCTTGTTTCATTCCTAAGTCTCTTGCTTACTGATCAAACCATGGATTTTCCCTTGGCCTGCTTTCTTTTCCAGGGACACAGTGTATCTTAGCTGTGTCTGCTTACGTTAACTTTTTCTTATTCTTTATCATATTCAGATATGCATGAACTACGCCTAATCCACACTGATCTGAAGCCAGAAAATATTCTTCTAGTTTCTTCTGAATATGTAAAGCTCCCTAGCTATAAGGTATTTAACATTTTTGGATGGAAACTTAATAATGTTTGTAGACTGAGTTATAATATATTTAAGGAAAATAATTGGATTGGTACAGAGAGTTTCCTCAGATGAAACGCAGTTCAGGTGCTTGCCCAAGTCTAGTGCTATTAAGCTGATTGATTTTGGTAGTACTGCATATGATAATCAGAATCATAGCTCCATTGTTTCTACAAGGCATTACAGAGCCCCTGAGATTATTCTAGGTAACTGAGTATGGTTTTGGCTGCTGAGAATGTTTACTTGTTTTTCAGTTGCCCTGTCAAAGTGTGTAACATAGAAAATATGTGGTGTCCATGAACGAAAATTATCAATATGTACAGCACTTATGTTCTCAAACTTTCAGGGACTACATGCTTGTTTGTAACTTTGTATTATCCTGGACGTTTTGTTGTTCACTGTATTTTCCGGCGAGTCCTCTGTACTGCAGTAAAAGACATTTTTTACAGTATTTTTCTCATTACGTTGCTTGTTTTATATCTATTTTCTTGGGCTACTTTTTGGTGCCCCTTGTACTTTTGATAATTTTCTACCTTGTCTTTAAGTGGACTTCTCATTATGGATCTTTTCTAAGGTAGATGTTGTGAGGTATGATAAAAAAATCAGAAGAGCCAAATGTAGTCATGATGATGTAATGAGGCCATTAGAGATTGTTATATGTGTTATTTACTTGATTTAGCATTGTCTGACCAAATAAAGTTAGACTACTGGAATCTGTAGCATATAATGTGTTCTTGTTAATGTATTTTCACCCGCATCTTTAAATTATAATTGCAGGTCTAGGATGGTCATATCCATGTGACCTGTGGAGTGTTGGATGTATTCTAATCGAACTATGCTCGGTTTGTTTTCCATCTATCAATATATATTAGGTGTGACTTGAATCTGGAACAACTAGTCCCAGGGTCTAAATGCGTTGAACTTTTGTCAGGGCGAAGCATTGTTTCAGACTCATGAAAACTTGGAGCACCTGGCAATGATGGAGAGAGTTTTGGGACCTATTCCCGAGCACATGATTCGAAGGTCCAAGTAAGTGATGAATTTATAGTTTTTTTTTCTTAGATTCCCCTTCTAAATTGGATTTAGATACATCCAGGGTGACTCTTCGATATTATGAATCAATGACTGACTGGGAAGACAAAATTCTGAATAATTAATTATTATTGAGTTCAATAAATTTACACAATAACATCTCTATTGTTCATTTGCTCTTACGTAGTAAGGGTGCAGAAAAGTATTTCAAGCGTGGATCAAGACTAAGATGGCCTGAAGGAGCTATTTCAAGGGAGAGCATCAATGCAGTAAAGAAGCTTGGTCATCTGAAGGTTTGTTATGGTTCCTAGTGCCTTCCTTATCAGTAATCCCTGGGCTTGTAATGACCTATAATTATTCTTAATGTAGGATATTGTATCTCGAAGTGTGGACTCTTCAAGGTCCTCCTTAACTGACTTGTTACATGGCTTATTATCATATGACCCAACCAAACGGCTAACAGCTCTTCAAGCCCTCGATCATCCCTTCTTTAGGAATCCAACCTGAGACGCATATTAGGAATCCAACTTGAGAAGCATATTATTCCTTGTTTTGGAATGACTTCCATGGTAGAGATTTTCAGTTGCACAGGCTATAACTTTGTATGTATCTATTTATTTATTTCTTTATTATTTATAGCAATGGTTCAATCGGGGTTAAAATATATTTTAATTTTATCATTCTTTGTTTTCATTGTCATTGTTTGCAACTAGGATTAAACCTCATCCTTTTTTTTTTTAATTCGTAAACCCACTTTTCTTCAGTTGGATGTGCATTATGAAAACTCAACTAGCATAACAAGGTTTATGGGAGAACATACTTTAAGAAGTTCAGGGGATGGATAACACATTTGGTGTGTGCTGAATAGGCTAAACTGAGTAGGCGAAAGGGAAGGAAAGGGAATGAATTCAGTATCGAAATTACGAATGGAGTATTTCGTAATTGGATAGAATATCTTTTTCTAATTGGATGACAAATCGGTACATGTTCAGAATTCGTGTGATGAATTTGGTTTTAAAGATTTTAAATTTGTTTTTCTTGGATAGTAAGATTTTTCTTAATGAAGATAAGTTTTTATTCTATCAATAAAATAGTTACAAAAGAAAACTTGTTTTATTATTATTTTCTATTTAAAGATGTGCTTGCGGTATGCTTTGTATCGGTTTTCATCTATCCATACTACTAGCTAAAGTCTATATTAAAACTTGCATGACGGATAAAATAATATATTAAAACAAGATTGCATGAATGATAAAATAAAATTTTAGAGAACAAGTTGATAGAAGTAATGTTTTGGTGGCATGGAGGACTGGAATGATTTCTTGAACCTCAGAATTCTCAACTTTAGCAATTCATCCAATGGGGTTGTTCCTGCAGAGAGTGGCAACACCACCTTCTTGGAAGAGAGATAACTCCCTTCTGAAATTCCTTTTTAATCTCCCATTTTCACATATTTCATGTGGAATTGACAAATTATAAAATTATGACTGAATCCGTCCTGTCCCTTGTTCATTTATATGTAACTCATTAACCCCATCTTAATAGTCAATATATTGAGGGTTGTAAGTAACTCCTTTTCATAGTTCTAACAGTTGCTTTGTTATAACTAAGTACGATGTAATTGGGCTTAACAGTGGCAACTGAAGGATGGTGGCATTCTTGACCTATTCAACATTAGAATTTCTTGCTAAATATATCCTTTATACGTGCGAGAGCAAGATAATCACTGCGTCAATTTAAAGTTATAATTTTTCAGTTGGAAGCAAACTAACATGTGAATTTGTTAATTTTTTAGGTTATTTTCAGAGAGTTAATGGGTCAGCCTATAACTGCTTACACTTCTAGTAAATATCTAAAAATTACGTTTGTATTTTGATGCTTAAAAGGTATATACAACAAGATTTAATATTTCAAACAATATTTTATTTAATTTTGATAGTCTGCAGTATAAAAGAAAAATTACGACTACTTAGATAACTAATCAGATACAATTTTTAAATAACTGTAATCAAAGTCAATATTTTCCAATGATATAACAAATCCAAATTAGTTCACTGTGTAAATTATAAGACCATTTCAACTAAATTCACAATATTGTAGGTTTCACCTGTTAAGTACTAATTTCAGTTCAATTGGTTAAAGAAATGTGACGCTAAACCTATCTGATTGCTAAAATAATCTTTGAAGACTAAGATAGAAACATTACGCTTTATTTATTTCCGGAAGAATTTAAATTTTCGACCCTACTTATTTCGTCAACACATTTTCGATCTGTCGAAATGAACGAAATTTTTGTCTCCTTTGGTTTTATTATTTTTGAAAGTTCAAGAGGGCATTTGATTGCATTTTTATTCTGTTTTATGTTTTTAATCATCTATAGAATTATATTTGTTTCTTGTCCAATTTTGGCTATATAAATGGTCGTTAAAGAATATAAGTGCAAGTTCAGTTTGTTATAAGATATGCCAATAGGGCGAGTGGTAGGAGTTGATTCAATTTGGTTATAATTGTTGTATCAGTTCACCAGTAATCTCCACATGAACACAAGCCGTTCTCAAATCTGTGAAACCTATTTGCATCTCTCACGACAAAAACAATCTTCAAGACCTTTGACAAACCCTTGATGAATGCATGACAATCCCCACAAACCCTCAAGTTCTTGAAAATCCTAATCACACTTTCTCCTTTTAGTCCATGTCTAACCAAAACCAACCCAATAGCCAATTTCTCGCTATGAACCCTCAAACTTTCCACCTTTGACTCCTCTTCAACATCATGCAAGGCAAAATTTACACCATGAACATACCCTATTTCATCCTTCACCCTCTTCTCCACTTCTTTCAACACTTCATGAATTTCCCCTATGAGAGGATGCATGCAATCTCCATTGTAAAAAATGTGAATTTCTCTGTCTACCTCTACCCAACTACGTCCTGCTTCTTTCTTCAATCCCTTTCTCTTCGCGGTTTCTCTTAGTTTCTCACTCTCTTTCCAATACCCTCCATCAGCATACATGTTTGACATAATGACATAGTTGGCTGGATTATTACCATCCAATCTCAAAAGTATTTCTCCCACTTGGTTCCCCATTTCCACATCTACATGCATTCTACAAGCACTAAGTAATGTTTGCCATATGCCCACATTTGGCTTCAGGGGCATTTTCTCAATGAGATCCTTTGCATCCTTTAAGAGTCCACCTCGTCCAAGGAGATCAACCATGCAAGCATAATGCTCTACTTGCGGTTGGATTTGCCCATTGTTACATAAACTAGAGAAGTACTTTTTACCTTCTTTGATGAGTCCACAATGGCTACAAGCTGAGAGCACAGCCAAGTAAGTTACACTATCAGGTTCGATTCCGTTCACTTGCATTTGGTTAAACAGTTCAATTGCCTTATTCCCAATACCGTGTTTCCCATAACCAGTGATCATAACGGTCCATGAAACCACATTTCTTGCTACCATCTCTCTGAAAAGTGCATCTGCCTCATCTATTAGTCCGCATTTCATGTACATATCCAGAACTGAATTAACCACAGACATTTCCAATAAACCATACGGCACTTTTATTGCATAAGCATGCATTTGCTTCCCTTGCTCTGCAAGAGCAAAATCAGCAAATACCCCTATGAGACTCGAGAGTACAAACCCATCCATTCTATGTCTGCTCTCTCTCAACTCCCTAAACAAGTCCATGGCTTCTGTCAAACTATCTTCATGTGCATAACCAAGAATTAGTGTGCTCCAAGACGTCACGCTCTTATCTTCAATTCGATCGAACACCCTCCTAGCTCCATCCATGCGCCTGCATTTGACATACAGATCAACCAAAGCACCTGCAACAGCTGATTCAGCCAAGTAAGGATATCCATGTCTGATTAACGCAGCATGGATTTGCATTCCTTCTCCCACTGCACCAGCACAATTACACGCCTTCAACGAGCTGGAATATGTATATCCGTCTGGAACTTCTCCCTTTGCTTGCATTTCCCGAAATAGATTCAAAGCCTCTCCACCATTTCCATTGTTGCAGTACCCAGCAATCATCACATTCCAACTTATAACATTTCTCTCTGGCAATGTGTTGAACACTTGCGCTGCCTCCCTAACCATACCACACTTGGAGTACATGTCCATCGTAGAATTGCCCACAACAGGTACCCAATCAAAATTAGATTTTGCGCAAAAGCCATGTATTTGCATTCCATTCTCAGCGATTCCCAAAATCCCACATGCTTTTAGACTCGTGGATAGTGTGAACTCATTTGGCCTGACATCTGAACGACCCATTTTAGAAAACAAAACCAACGAGGCTTTGGCATCACCATTTTGCAGATATCCACACATTAGAGACGTCCAAGACACTACATTTCTCTGAGGCATTCGAACAAACACCGAACAGGCCAAATCCACTGTACCACATTTTGAGTACATATCTATAAGATCATTGTTCAAAACCAAATCACGCCTAAACCCTAGTTTCTCCACAACCCCATGTGCTTGCTTTCCCTGATCAAGCAAACGACGCTTCGAACACGTGTTCAGAATCTTACTCAATAGTCGACCCTCGTTCATCGATGGGAGTAAGAGAATTAGAAAACCGTTTCGTCACAACCCTGAGAACCTGCACGAAAGTCGCGGAACTGAAGAAGCTTCACGCTCACATCGTGAAGTTGTCACTGTCACAGAGCAACTTTCTGGCCACCAAAATGTTGGATCTGTGCGACAACTTGGGTCACGTGGATTACGCGACCTTGATATTCCAAAATCTAGAGGAACCAAACGTGTTCTCTTACAACGCAATAATCAGAACCTGCACTCATAATCACAAACATTCTCTAGCAATTACTGTGTTCAACGACATGCTGAGACATGCAACGAAATCAGCACTGCCAGACAAATTCACGTTCCCTTTTGTGATAAAGTCGTGTGCCGGCATTCTGTGTCGTCGTCTCGGGCAGCAAGTTCACGCGCAAGTGTGCAAGTTTGGACCGAAGTCGCACGCAATAACGGATAACGCGCTGATTGATATGTACACGAAGTGTGGTGATTTGAATGGTGCATACCAAGTGTTTGAGGAAATGACTGAGCGAGACGCGGTTTCGTGGAATAGTTTAATCTCGGGGTATGCGAGGTTGGGCCAGATGAAGAGTGCGAGGGAAGTGTTTGATGAAATGCCTTGTAGGACAATCGTGTCTTGGACGACTATGATTAATGGGTATGCTAGAGCAGGGTGTTCTGTTGATGCGTTAGAGATTTTCCGCGAGATGCAAGTTGTGGGTATTGAGCCTGATGGGATAAGTGTTATATCTGTTCTGCCGGCGTGTGCACAACTTGGGGCTCTTGAAGTTGGGAAGTGGATTCACAAGTACTCGGAGAAAAGTGGGTTTTTGAAGAAGACTGCTGTGTGTAACGCACTGATTGAAATGTATTCTAAGTGTGGCTGCATTGATGAAGCTTTGGGGTTGTTTGATCAGATGGTAGAGAAGGATGTGATTTGTTGGAGTACCATGATTGGGGGACTGGCTAATCATGGAAAAGGGTATGCGGCAATTCGAGTTTTTGAAGATATGCAGAATGCAGGAGTGGCTCCTAATGGGGTAACATTTGTTGGTGTTTTGTCAGCTTGTGTTCATGCAGGGTTGTGGAAAGAGGGGTTGAGATATTTTGATGTTATGAGGGTGGATCATCATTTAGAGCCAGAGATTGAGCACTATGGTTGCCTAATTGATCTTCTAGGACGCTGTGGACAGCTTCATCAAGCTCTTGATACAATAATGAAGATGCCAATGCAACCAGATTCAAGGATATGGAACACTTTGTTGAGCTCTTGTAGAATTCATCATAATATTGAGATTGCAGCTGTTGCCATGGAACAGCTCTTGGAGCTTGAGCCTGAAGAGTCTGGAAACTATGTGTTGCTTGCTAACATATATGCAGAACTTGGCAAGTGGGAAGGTGTTTCATATGTTAGGAAACTCATTAGAAGCAATAGGATAAAGAAAACACCCGGGAGTAGCTTGATTGAGGTTAACAATATGGTTCAGGAATTTGTATCAGGTGACCATACAAAGCCCTTTTCACAAGATGTTTTCTTGATCCTAAAAGGGCTGACTTTACACAAAATTACAACCAGTGACTTCTTGGAGTTTGGGGAATGAGATGCAGGGCAAGGCCAAGTATTTCAGGATAATCACCACTTTTTAATTCCTATAAAATTAAAGATTTTTAATTTTAGTTTCTATATTCTTTTTCATTGTAAATTTTGAAGAAGAAAATTATAGGACCCAAATTAAAATTCCCCATTTTACAATAACTAAACATATTTAATCTTAAAATTATTTAATTTGAGATTTGTGTTTTTGTTCCAATTTAGTGAGTTAGCATAACTGAATCAAATTTAATTAACCCGGGAATTTCAGAACGCGTTCAATTTGCAGAAGGGATGACCCTAATTGGTGACAAATTTGAACTGACCAAAACTGTCACTAGTGACAAAATCAAATGGTTCAGTCGTGAACTACAACACTCCATTTGGTATTAATATCGCATAAATTCAGTCAAATAAAAATGAAATTACGCACATACATTGCGTATAAAAGATGGTAAAGGCCATGTGATCCTTGTGAAGCCAACTTCATAGAAGTAAAGTAGCCATTCCAATCATGCAGCAAACATTTTTTTCACTTTCAATCGCAGCACAACAGGGTTAGGCAGCAGAAGTCTAGGATGTTTGATCGGATGGCACGATACGTCTGAATATAGCCTGGAAAGTTTGTCCCCCGTTCCTAGCAACTTTTTGGCCTTCTTCAGTTGCAGAGCTTAAGAGCTTAACAACTGGATCTGCCTCAAGTTCTTTCTCAGTCAGGGCTTCGAACATAGGGTGATTCTCCAGACAAGACTTCATCCAGTCTCCAAGCTCTTCTACATCCGTTATTGTATATATAATTCCACCAACCTCAAGAACATAAGCATACTCATCTAGCAAGAATGGACTGATAACCCTGCGGCGATGATTCTTCTCTTTAAAATGAGGATCAGGAAACAAGAAAAACATCTTTGAGAGCTGCCCTTTCCCAAAGTAATTGGGTATGTACTTCATGGAGTTAGTTCGCACCACAGAAACGTTTTGGTATTGACCTGGATTTGCTACCCTTAAAGATAAAATTCGTTCCTTGACATACTCAGTAACTTTATCCCTAAGTTCCATTCCAATCATCAATGTTTCTGGGAAGAGAGTGGAAAGGCTTATGAGCAGCCCTCCAAAACCACAACCAACATCAGCAAACTGAATCCTTTTGGAACTATCAGCTTGACCAGACGAAGGAAAGAGCTGAGGGTAATGGAGGGAATAGTCAACATGGCTGGGTGATATTGACACAGGGAAGTGAGAGTCACTCAGTGGATTGCTGTGCGCTCGCGCTCGATAGAAGCGCTTTCGAGGCAATCCAGTCGACTTGCTGATAGTTGGATTTACTTCAGTTTCAGACATGTCTATTTATTCAAACTGCAGTATGGTAAAAGTCAGAATCTTCAGAATAAAGAAGATATGCCGATGATTGTAACCCAATTGTGAATCTCTTAATATCAAGATTGAAGAGTAAAATTAATAAACAAATTGTCTTCATATTCAATTTGTCCTTTTAAATGTTATCAGATTCACAGCAAGGTTTGATGTATAATTTCAATCGCAAGAACGAAACTTGGAAAAACGTTGCCAACTAAACTTGTTATCTCATTAGCAATCAAGAAGGCAACAACAGAAAAAAGAGAAAAACATGGATCTCCTCTAGGTGCAAATTCTGAAGTAACCAAATTTTTTTAGCAGAAATCTGAAGTTGAAATCATATTGCCCACGGAAGGAATATCCCCATAATTAAAAGTTGAATGGCCATGACCATATATACATATCTAAAATCGTACATCCGTCACAAGTTTGTTAATTTCCAATTGAAGTGTGGACTTGATAAGAGATATGTCAGAGTTCCCACCAACACAACTTACAAAGAAACCATTGCTTCCAATGCTATTCGCAAATCCCATGCTGCTATTATTATTTGATTATCAATAAAAAAAATAAAAATTTGGATGATTACATTAACAAACTTTGAATAATCGAAATGTATTTTGATATTTCCCACCCATAGGGTAGTACAGACAATCACTCAAACAACATGATTACAAGTTGATTTTTGAAATAATTAAAAACTAAATGACAGTGTTTGGGGAAACCTTAGGAATTATGGTGAGCACCTAGCGTGCATACCATTTTGATTGACATTTCAGACAGAATATTGCATACAAGATTCGCAAAACAAACACCAACTTCAACTTATGTTAAACTTGAAAGACGAAGAAAATAAACCGTGAGTGATTGGCTACAGAGAACAAATCACAATCACATAAACATAAAAATCATCAAAAGAAACAAAAAAAGAAGAAGCTCGGGATTAGTTAGGTTACCTAATAGAGAGATTTAGGGCGAAAACTTCAGATTCTTCGAAACTAAATCTGAATGCAGTGATTTTGCTGAGCCTCTGCAAGTAGCGGTTTTAGCAGCAACGAAACGAAAAATGAAACTGAAACGTAATAGGCTTTGAATTGAAGCACACGTGAAGGAGGGAACTATGTTTGGGCTCGTTACACACTGGACCAGCATTCTCATTGGGCCCAAGCCTGCTAAAATTAAACCCAAAAAACAAAAAAAAATTAAACAATTTTATTCTAGGTTAAATATTTTCCAATGGATTATAAAGCCAGGGCATCCCATTTTATTTTTCTTACAACAATATAGCTTGCATGCATAAAAATAAAATATTGAAAAACTTGCAAATTGTAATATTTGTTTTTCTTTTCTATAATCCATTTATTTATATTAAAAAAAAAGTGAAAATGAATGGATGATCATTCATCTATTTTTCTATCCATTATTTATTTAACTTTATGAAATATATTTATTTATATAAAACGTGTGTTTCGAGTTTCTATATTTTGTGAAGCAAGTGCCTTGAGCTTTTACATTATTTATTATATGCTTTTATGCCCTTCTTTATTTACATTTTATGTTTGTAATCAATTAACCAATTTATTGGACTAATCATCTAAGTATCTTTATTTTTCTTCGAAAACGTGTATATAAACGAATATGAAATATGATTTTTATCAGAGTTGAAAGTTATTTCAGCGATGCTGTCACCTATAAATTCAGACTCACATAAATGTTGGATTTGTATAGTTTAATGATCATAACTTCATAGTAAATTTCTTAGCAGAATTCCAACATGTCTCTGTGTATGCAAGAGTCGTGCACCTTAAACATGCGTGTTATATGCGAAAAACAAACAAGTGGTTTAGATACATATTTGTCAGTATACTGATTTATTCATATTCTAGAGCCTCTTAATTTGACCACTTTCGTCAACGGTAGGTCAGTTATGATGTAAACTCAGAAAACTTAAAGAGGTTAGCATTGAATTATTAAGCACTAACAAAAATGTAAACTATACAAACATCTTCTTATTTCCCAAACTCATTATAGTTTTGCACTATTTTTCACACTCTTTAATTCTTCAACTAATAAAATTACAAGAGTCTGAATCATTTTGTTATCTTTTACAATATATTGGCATATTATATCGGTATTTATATCATTATGATGTATAAATTCATTTTCTGCTGGTGTATTTGAAGGATTAAAAACTGGAAATTAAAATCTTGTAAAACAAAAACTCTTATAAGGGCATATTCCCATGAATGTCCTGCTTCAAATTATTATATGTTGTTGTTTTTTCTTCAACATTAATTGATTTAGTAATTTCCTTAAAAAAGTTGCTTAATCATGATAGAAGGAGATGTCACACTTATGTCACTGATTAAAGATTCTAGAATATAGATAGAGAAGAAGGAGATAACGGATAGAAAGGGTAGCCTGCTTGTGCTTCACTTAAGCTAACATATATACATCACTATTTTTAAAAAAATATAGAATATGCATAATGCATGTGCTTTACCTAAATAACGGACAATTATGTCTTTAAGCTTCAAACTATATTCTAATGAAAATGCAGGCTATTATGGTTTTATACTTTTTGTTCATTTGATCTACTTATATTTCAGTTAAATTTGATATATTATTTTTATTTCAAAAATAAGTTTCTATTTTAAAAGATAAGTATACTAAATTTGATTTATTAACTATTTATAATGTTAATGAGTTTATATAAGGCATTTTCACATACTTATTTACTTTGGGTTTTGTTGATAACTATTTTTTAGCACTTTTATTTTTAAAAAAATTGAATTTTGAATCAAATTTATAATTGACCACTGTAAGAAAAATTCATTTTAGCGTCATTAAAAAATTATCGCAAATTAAAAGAAATCCACACTAAACTATGATTAGCATCGGTTCTTACATTCCAACACGAAGGGATTCTAATGGAGTGGAAGATTAGCATTGGTTGCAATAAGCAATTGCTACTAAAATCAGTTAAAAGAAAGGTAAATTGTTGCTACTTGAAAAATATTATTTTATTGTTCTAATTTAACATCTGACTTAGAAAATTTAAAATTTATATATTAATTAAGGTGTCAATATGATAAAAATGCTAATTTAAATTAAAATAGAGTATCAGAATTAAAAATGATAAAAATATGAAAAAGAAATAAAAATATAACATGAATTTAAAATACACTGAAATTATATTTAATATAAATAATATAAAAAATAGCGTTGATCTAGTCTAAAGTTATTTTTTGTCTTTCGTATCCGTATAGTCCAACCACATAATGACCTATTTTAATAATAAATTTCAATTCAAATTTGACATGTTTATTTACATAAATTGCAAATCAAATTTCAATCCAAATACAACTTCAATTACAAATCTAATTTGAATAAAAAACCTGGTAATTAATTCCAATAGAAAATAAAATTATAGTACCACCATTTGAATTTGTGATACCTAGAAATCTTTTGAAATTTCTAGTAAAATTCCAATTCTATATCAATATTCAATTTCAATTATAACACTTGTATTAATTTTGAACATCAAATTCAATTTTAATCCAATTTTTAATTCCAATATAGCACTTGCTAAGAAATTCCAATTCCAATCGAAAATTGAATTTCAATTATGACAGCTAGTTCAAAATTTAATTCCAAACCAAAACGAAAATTTTAATTTCGATTATAACAACGGAAAACTAGTTTCAATTCCAAATCAAAATCTCATTTAATAGCTGCTTTTGAATTTCAACTTGAAATTAATCAAAAAGAATAGAGCATGAAATTAATCAAATTTCATTGAAAAGTTTAAGAAAGAATGAAACCATTGATTGATCAACACATAACATATAAGAAATATTAGATTGGTGATATGGTATATATATATATATATATATATATATATATATGAAATTTCATATTTATCAGTAAATTTCAGTATCTTACAAAAGCTCTGCTAAGATCAGTCCAAAATATTTTGATTCTTACAAGATCATTGATCATATTATACGTTGGACCTTATTCAATCTAAAGTTCACAACATTTTTCACATCTCACAACTCGAAAAACAGATAGAAGAGGTAGCTACTTTCACTAATATTCCATACCAAGATGAATATGTTTTTCTCCAACGAATCAAAAGAAATTTTGGATAGAATGAATAGTTAAAAGAAATAGGTTTTTATGACTAAGGTTTTGGTTAAATAGAAACATAAACCTTTAGAACCTAGAAATGTTACTACATGCATTTCATCATTCGGGACAAGGATGTGGACAAGATGGTGGCATTGATATGAAATAAAATAACAACCTTGTGTTAGAGTTAGTTAACTATATTTTTAGAAGTTAACTATAAAAGTGGAGGTATTGATTAGTTATTACTTTTTAGTTTTTGTGTTGATGTATCCTAAAATTATTAAAAAAAAAAAAGGATGAATCTATGGACTAAGAGGTATATTGGAGAAAATATTTTCAAATAAGATATTTTCACATAAACGACTTTAACAACAAAAAATTGTAAAATCCAAACTAAAAATGGACAATAAAAAAGATTTCCAAATTAAATAGCACCATCTGTTTTCATGATCTACTCTTCTATTATGGTTTCTTTCTCACTTAATAGACCATGAAGGAATTTCCTAAAATATTGATAATTATTCTTGTTATACACTTACTAATTAACAAATCTCGAAACCCTTTTTCTGTCAAGGTTCTCTTTTCTCTTTTTTAAGTTATTCGAAATGTACTTAATTCCCAGAACTAACAATTGTCTTAATACAAATTTCATCAAAATTTTTAAAAACAATATACATCACCTCCTACTCTTAGTCATAATAGAAAAAAAAATCACAGTAAACTTAAAATAAATTGACCTTATGATAGAGGCTGAGCTCCACATCAGCCACCACTTGTTTTACCGCCAAACGTTTCTACTACGGTCCTCTATTATATATTATTTATAGCCACTCAAACCCAAATTTAAAGAATATGACTTTTCAAAATTTAATGATTTCTAAATTTAAGATTTGGAAACACCACTTACAAAGCTTTTGGGTAATCTCACTTCATTAAACGAAATTTTGAAATGAGACTTGAGATTTGAAAAAAAAAAAAAAAAATCCTAACTAGAGTTTTTGTGATAAGGAACATTCATACTTATAACAAAGAAAAGAGTAATGGAAAATTTACGCACTCGCCTTTTTTTAATTTCCTCATCTTACCTAGCGTCGGACAAACCTATGCATTGAGTTTTTTTTTTTTTTTTTTTTTTTTTTTTTTTTTTTTTTTTTTTTTTTTTTATAGTTTCAATCAAACTCAACACTTTAAGTGTTGGTTAAGTCCGGACATACATTTTCTTAATTTATTTTATTATTTAATATTTTTTTTTTTTTTTTTTTTTTTTTTTTTTTTTTTTTTTTTTTTATAGTTTCAATCAAACTCAACACTTTAAGTGTTGGTTAAGTCCGGACATACATTTTCTTAATTTATTTTATTATTTAATATTATTTAATTTTAATTACAAAAATTATTGTCCATTTCAGGATTAATATTTATCATTATTTTATATTTTAATTTATGTTAGTGTTGGATTCGCGTTGGTTTAACTTATCTTTTTCCATTTAATTAGTTTACTGTCATTTTAGGATTAGTGTAGCTGCCTCCCTTTATTAAGAAAAACACTAGTTTTGATGAGCTAATCCAGTGTATTTTTATAATGAACTTTGGAAATTTAGTAAAAACCTCTTTATCATGTAAAATCTCAAAATTAATAATAAATGTTCAAATTTTTTATTAGCAAATTAGATTAATAATTTTAAATTATATAAAAACTCAACGAAACCTACTAGTTAAAATGACATTTTAATATGCTATAAATTGTAATATTTTCTAACAGAAGAAAAATCTTCATTTGTTTTGACTATTTTGTCAAAGTATTAGATTGTAGAGCATTGACAAGTATAGAGAAAATCACATGTAGGTTATTTTACTTCCTTTGCAAGTGGAAGTCACAATTAATAGATGTCAGACTCATGTAAACTGAGCTGAGTAGATGCACTTAATTATGGGAGTAAAAAGCATTGAGAGGTTGTGGACAGCCATACTATTGCCTCTGTCATGAATTGGATTATGAATCAATATTGCTGTGTAAGTTTAACAATCTTTCTTTTAGTGTAACTAAAAAATAAGGTAAAAGATCATTGATATCAGTATTTAACACTTAATTAATTTCTCTCGTGGCTCAATTCATTGGTTCAAATACCAAATCAAGTAGAAAAAACTAGGTTATATAATATTTTTATTTTTCTGTCAGCATCTTCATCAGAATAAATAGACATTAGTATTAGTGTATATGTGTTTATTTCAACATACAATTAAACTACTAAAATGTAAATTTGCTCCACCATCTCGATACATCAAAACTCGTGTTGAGTGATAACTATTAGTCTATCACTGGATTTGTTCAGTAATTGTTCTTTATTCATAATAAAATCCATCTTATTTTCACTGTACTCAATCAAATACCAACTATCCCATATTTATCTATACGCATCGGATACACTAATAACACATTACATACCATTTTCCCATCAAGATCAACTTAATTTAATAAGCTTATGTCTCTTGCAACGACTTTGTCAATGCTAATGGTTAAGTGTGGTTGACGTGCATTTGTCACAAAAGAGGAAGAAGTAAAGAATAACCCTAACTCTCATTGTGTGACAGGTTATGCCTGTTACTTGTCAAACACTTCAAAATAAAAATTAATAACCAAATGTAAAAACTGCGACCAAATAAGTTATTTCATACTTAAAATAATATTAATCAAGCTATCTTAAGTTTAGTACATCAATCAGATACATAATTGAAGTGCTGGAAATAGTTATAGGATGCAGGAAAAGTAAAATAAGGATAATGACATATGATTTTGTTTCCAAAGAGGATACAATATATATACATATTTCTTGTCTAAAAAATCTAACTTTGCAACCATAACCAATTTCTAACTTTGATCACTATTGACTTCACTCATTATGATCAATTTAATGGTAAGGGTTTGAGGAAGTTATATGAGATTTTGAATCTCATCACGCTGTAAAAAAAATTAAACAGGATGACATGTAGTGACTAAATTTTATATCACCAGCAAGCCTTATCATGTTTTGTGACTAAATATTGATCTCCACATAAAATTGAAATAGCTTCTTTCACTAAACTGTAAAATCCTCAATTTCTCAACTAAATTCTTGTGATAAATTTCACAATATTTAAATGGACACGTATGTTCGTAATTGAGCAGCACAGAAAAGAGGTGTGCATTCATATGTAGGCAAATCCTTATCCTCATGTCAATTCCATGCCTTTCAACTTTCACTTTTAAGAATTTCAATTACCTTCTGATCGTCACACATCATAATTATATCGAATCACACCCATTCATATCCAAGTAAAATTTCTTCCTCAATTCAGACTATGGCTAAATCTTATGTTTTATACTAATGCCACCAGAAAAAGTTAGAGTACGTGAGATAAATATACGTGGCATTATGAATTTAAGTATAACTCATTAGTTAAAACCCACATCACTCTTCGCACGTAGAAACCAACTACTGTCACCCACGAATTCCAATTATTTTCTGAATTTGAAGCTTCGGTGAAAAGATTAGTGTTGATCTTTTCAGAACAGGTAAAGAAGATGGAGACAGTAAAATTAAATTATTTGAAGTGAATGATAAGTAATCAACTGGGTGTGATAGATGAATATATTGGAACATTTTATGAACTCTGAAACACAGTTATTGATTGATAATTCAATGCTAAAACCGTGAATCTTTCCAATATCATAACTACCTACCTTTGAAAAAACATCAACAATCAAAAGACAACAAATAATTCACAGCCCTTCCGACAATTGAAACTACGTATGAAACAAGCAAGGCAACTTTCCCATTTGAAGACAAGATTAGTTATAATTAGCCTACTGTTTAATGAAATCTATCTTTGTATCAGACGTATAATAAAGTACAAATTAAACCCTAAACTGGGTGTCTGTTTCACATTCCTCATAGTTTTAGGGTCTAGCCCTTGAGGATATCGATTCATTTATGCACATAGCAGTTTCCGTATCTGCAACATGTATAGTTGTGCTGACAAAAATAGTGTCCCTCGATAATCAATACGAAATTAATTTTGCAATAGGCTTTCCTTGTTTCTATGAATGCTCATGATTGCAAATAAATATATAGGTCCCTTTATACATATAACATATTTTTAATTCAACTTCTGCGTGTAAAACTTATTATATCAGTGTTTATATAGGTGCAGTACATTATTAATTAGGTCTTTCTTGTCATACCTCTTTAGGTAAACTTAATTTAATTTTTATATTTGAAACACGTTCTTAAGTTAATCTTTATATCTATAATCTATGTAAAAAATTCAAATTAAGAATATATTATATATAGAAATAAATTAAGCTTGTACAAGATGTATAAGGATGAAATTAAAAACTTTCTATATATGGAGAGACTAAATTAAGAACATTGGATGCTACAAACAAAGATTAAATCAATAAAGTTTTGCATACATGACAACTGATTTGATACAATTTTACATATAAACACTAAATTAAGAATCTGTTATACGTTCAAGAACTAAATTATACGTTTAATCTTAAATATAATACATTTTCTTAAGGTATTTTTCCAATTGAAAAAAACAGATAAATGAATTTAATATGAAATTTACGGAGTATTCCAATTAGTATAAGAGATTGGGGCTAATCGGAAAAGAAATGTACACAAATACGTAGTGCAAAACCATGTTTTGCATCATATATATAACAAGTGATTTTTAATCAAATATAATTTCGTGATCGTTTACGAGATGTTTTATGGTTTATTTATTTTAAAATATTTAGAAATTCATTGCCCATATCAAGAAGTTGAAGGTGAGGGTTGACTATATATATCCTTTAATTTGTATCACTTTTAAAAACAACATTCAGAATTTTACTTCGATCTCTCCTCAGTATTCCACTGTAAATAACCTACCAAGACCATTGTGTAACATGTATTTTACGTACAAGTCTGTCCCAGATATACACTTCGATTTCCAATTGGTTGTAACTTCCTCAAATTTGTCAAACAAATTAATTAAATCTACCGCAAGAGAGAAACTGGGAAAATAAAATCATTAAGAAACGGTCAAGGCACGGATCTTTATAGCATCTAGCAGTTTCATTCAAGCTTTAGCCTTAATGATAATTAAGAGTAATGGTTGGTGCAATAATTTTGTGATAATATCTGTTGTTCTTCTGAATTTTGTGAATTTTTTCCCAAACGAAATTATACGGAAAATTTTTAAATTAAGTAAAAGATACAGATGGATAGTTACGGTATCAAACTAAATTTGAATAACCTTTAGTTGAAATTTCAACACAGTATAGTTTTTAATTTCGATCATTTCACTGTTAAATAGGTAAATAACTCTTCTTTGTTCAATCAAGAAAAGTTCACTTAGGAGCAAGATAGATTATAATTTTCTTTTAAAGAATAAAAATCGCCTTTTCTTTCAGCATTATGTAGGAGAGGAAGACCCTGGTCAAATGCTACATATGCACCAGAATATATGAGAAAAATCATATCTTGCTTTATGTTGTAGCCTAGTGTTTGCTGATAATAAATACCTAAAAGATAAAAATAAAGTGATATTATTATATAATATAGCAGGAGTGTTTTACAATTTGAGGAGAGTGAGGGAATATAAAGCCAAAAGGCTTCCCAGGATCCTAGCGATTATGCTTTTAGCACAAGCAAATTTAACACCAATTGATTCATCGAAATTAGATTAATAATTATGATAATATATATCATGTTATATTGCTAGTAAAATTCAGTAGTTATTAAATGTTTAAATTTGTCAAAGTTAAATGTGGTGTGTCAATTCATCTTTATCACAGATACATTTTCTTCATTAGCTGGGTGATCACCTTAATTAAGCTTTATGATGGGATGATTAAGTGAGTTTTGAGGTCAATTGCATAGAAATGTAATTGAGTTTGTAGTTAATGAGAATGAGAAAGGGAAATGTGGAAAATGAAGGATAATGGAAGGAGGAAGGACAGGGATTTCTGGAAAATGGTGAAGGAGAAAAGAAACGGTGTTCCATGAAATACGTAAGACGTAATACGTAATTAATTTATAATATTACGCAGAGGTTAGGGAAGCCCTTCATGTTGGTTCATGTTGTCTTTGTCTATGGTATTCCTCGTGCATTTTGACTTTTCGATTGTCCTCACTTGTATACAACGTGCGATCTTATACAAGGTGGCTCAACGCTGTTGGCTCAGAAAGCAGGGGCCACTACGTCACGTGTGCATGATTCACTCCCATTGCCTCTCAAATCAACCAACAATATCAAATTCAGAATTCCTTTTTCATTATAACTATTAATTTTAGTTAAATATTTTAATTTATGATAAGTGTGTCAAGTAAATAATTAGATATTGAAAATATACTAACAACACTACTATTTTAAATTTATAATTAAGTACAAGCATCTTTGCTCCAAAAATACATTGATTTTTTTGTCTTTTTTTTTTTTCTAAAACCATTTAATGCTTACGAATTTCAAGTCTCGTCAATTATTATTTTCTTTCCCATGTGCCTTATTTTTCAATTGGCAATATTTTAAAGCAACAACTCCTTTAATAGATATTATGATATTTTAAGCTAATATAACAATTAATAGAATAAATATATTTTGACACTACTGTATAAAACTTACACCATTTCACTCCTGCCTTTTATAATAAAATATAATATTTTAATAAAATAATATTATTTTTCAGTGTGAAATGAAGGTAAATTACTGTTTACAGTGTTAAAGTATCACTGCTCTTTAAGCTAATATAACAATTAATAGGTAATACTAATTATTTCTTACCTTGTATATACACTCAACTTATCAAAAATGTTGGATCAAGAGTAGCAACTACTAAAGAAATAAATTTATATTGTGAAGGGGATAATAAAGTGAGATTATTTTTTTTTTCAAAAAGTGAATTATCACCACTCAATAACTTCACATATTTATTATCTTTGTTTATCTCCATTAGGTATTGCTCAGAATAAAATTATCTTTGTAAAAGCAGTCAGCAAGAAAAGTATTCGTTAGTGTTTGAGGTCAAGATCGTCATTCTAATTCGAGTCGAAATAGGTATTCTTCTTGGTATTTACAGCTACTAGACTATGTGCAACTTGAAGGTGAAGACCCACATTTGGTGAAAGCTTCAGAAACACACTCTTCACGTTTTTCTCCGTTACCTTTGTACTTAAATTCCCTACTCTTCATGCATGGTGATAAGTAATTATTAGAAAGCTCTCTCCCCTTATTCATCTCCTTTGTCCTATTTTGCAGTATCCCTTAAGTCATTGTTTCGTTTCCAAGTGAAGGATATAACTTGTATAAAGCATCAAAACCTGATTGAAGGAGTTTCTCTCCATGCAAGTAAGTAACTGCTTAACTTATTGATCTAACAGCTCCTAATTTTCAATTATTTCTCTTCCTCCACTTGAAGAAGAAAGTCTTTGTGATTTATTCTTCTCCAAAGGGTATGCTAACTCTTCTTGAGTAGTGGATTCGTATAACGGAGAGCTTTTAATTGAAGTTTCTTCAACGCTCTTCTTCTGCAAAGCTTTTTCCTGACGTGTGTATCATGTCACTCTTTGTGTGGTACAGAAGGAAAACGAAGCCATTATCAAGGAGGGAACGGATATAGAAATGGAAGGAACTCATGCAAAAGAGGAAACCCTACCACCGGGATTTCGATTTCATCCTACGGATGAAGAACTTGTCACTTGCTATCTCCTAAATAAGATATCGGATTCTAGTTTTACAGGCAGAGCTATAACTGATGTAGATCTCAACAAAAGTGAGCCATGGGAGCTTCCAGGTACATAGATATATTTCTTATCTGATTAATTATCTTCTGTTTATTTGAGATTAGTTTTTATGCATGCCTATTTGATTTTGGGTTTTTTCTTTCTTTATTTATGCATGCTCGTGTACCAAGATATAGATGTATGTAGTTACATCTTATTTTTTTCATATTGTTTTCAATTTATCTTCAGCCTTTTCATCCATGATTTTCGAAAATAGACAACACAATATTAAATCTAGGGTTTCTTTTCAATACACGCATCCGATTGATGCATCCATTATTAATCTAATGATTCCATATATTAAGGTAGACGTTTGTCTTTCTTGTGATATGGATAAGATTTATTCGCTATTATAATGTGTATGTATAATTCTCCATTTTCAAAGAAAACACAAAGAAAGTTATTCTCTCGTGTCTGCTTATTCATGGTATCTTTCCATGAAATAGGGAAAGCTAAGATGGGAGAAAAAGAATGGTACTTCTTCAGTCTGAGAGACCGTAAATACCCGACTGGTGTGAGAACCAATCGAGCAACGAACACGGGGTATTGGAAGACAACAGGGAAAGACAAGGAGATCCTGAACAGTGCAACCTCGGAATTGATTGGCATGAAGAAGACTTTAGTTTTCTACAAAGGAAGAGCTCCCAGAGGAGAGAAAAGCAACTGGGTCATGCATGAATACCGCATTCACTCAAAATCCAGCTTCAGAACTACCAGGGTACATACATATATGATATATTCAACATAGTTTACTTCTTCCACTGATCTTAGTACAATGGATTAAAACCACTTCATTTTTCCCTCCATGAAAAAAGTAATAACAATTTGGAAAACTCAATTATATGTTACTTTATATTGATCGATACAAATAAGGGAGTAATAACTTGTACTCACATATCTTGAGAAAAAGAAGATGAACTAATGTAACATCCACTTTCTATACATGCAGCAGGATGAATGGGTGGTTTGCAGGGTATTCAAGAAGAGTGGTGGTGCAAAAAAGTTCCCTTCTTCCAACCATGCAAGAGCAGTGAATCCGTACAGTTTGGAAATAGGGCCAAATATTATGGCACCACCAGTGATGCAATTGGGAGATCCTGCTGCTCATTTCCTTTATGGACGGAACTGCATGAGCAGTGTTGAGTTAGGTGAACTTGCTAGGGTTTTGAGAGGAGGTGGGTCAACAAGCAGTGTGAATCAACCAATGCAATCCCAATTGGGCTACCCTACATCAGCAGCAGCAGCAGGAGGAGGAGGATTCACCATTTCAGGACTCAATTTGAATCTGGGAGGAGGAGGAGGAGGAGCATCAACCACAACACAACCGATTTTTCGAGCAATGCAAGCTTCTTCTGGTCCTGTTCATACAATGGGTCAAGTACTTGATGTGAATTCGAGCATGATGAGCATAGGTTCTCTTGGTGCAGATGTAGGTTATGGATCAGAAATGAGTAACATGAATTCTCACGGGAATAGGTTTATGGGCATGGAGCATTGCATGGATCTAGACAACTATTGGCCTTCCTACTAAATTCTGATCATGATGATGATGAGACCTTGTTTTAGTTTATCAGGCACATTATATATATGACTTTAGTTGCATCAGCTTCCATAAAATTGAAGTTCTGCTTTTTCTCGTCTTTAATCCAAGTTTCCAGCGGTTAAAGGACAACCGCCATCATAGTGATCGTGTATCAGTTCAATCAAGTGACTTTTTCAATGTTTGTTTATCGATTACTTGTATTTCTCTAATGTCAAAAAGCACTATATTTGCTGTCCCTGATTATTTCTTAACTTCTTCATTTCTTTGATTTTTTTTTTTTTATGTTAATTGGAACCTGCTAATAAACATTGATAGAATGTAAAGGGATTTTGGTTATCGATTCTAATAATAATAGTTGCTGATAAAAAATATACTAATAATATATAATAGTTTAATTTCTATTAGTAAAGACGGATCTAGTACTAATCCGTTGTCGCTTTTGATCCATGCTATTCGATATTTCATTTCAGATATATATATATATATATATATAAACAGGAACTCTCATAAGCAACTCTTCCTAATTAATAATCCTATCAACCTTGACAAATAATTTCTGTTAAGGTACCATTAATATATTCAGTAAATTCTATAATTGATTCGAATCCAAACAACATATAAAGATGACAATTGCCTACTTCCTTTGCACCAAATTATATATCAATTTTGAATCACACTCTATTCAAATATATGTATGCAAGTGGTCCTTGGTAGGGTTATAGCACCTTTAGAGCAATTTTTGTTAAAATTTAAGATTTTAATTTTTGATTCTAGGGTACCACATCATTTCATTTCTTTAAAATATCAAGTAACACTATGCATGTAAAAATAATACAAACTAAAATTTAGTTTTTCACTGAATCTGGTCTAAACTTTTATAAACTGCTATTGCTGTGGTTTCCATTTTTTTCAAATATAATTTGCATCAAAATAACGAATTTTGTATAAAGTTTAGAACATCTACCTTGATAATACAGAAGTCTCTCTGTTGTTAATGCTGAAGAATAAGCTCATCAGTCCGATAAAAGAGAGCGTTCTCCTCTAATGACTTTTGCCACAATTGAGTTTAATTAGAAAACTAGTTATAAAGTTCAACACTCCATGTTTTTAATTGGAGAATTTAATTTATATCTTTCAGAAAAATTGTATATTAACATAGATGGATATCGATAATGATTAGCAGGCTTCTATTGTTCAAAAGTACTGTACTTCCATTTTAAAATTTTTATGTATGTGATAAATTTGTTATCCTCGTAGTAACACATAATCAGATTTAGGTAAATAGTTTTTTAAAATAATTAAGGGACTTAGGTACTTTTAAGTTTTGATAATTAAGCGATAAGAGACGATGATAAAAGGATTAATTTTAAAAATTATGTGGAGAAAAGTTTTTAAAATGAAACTTAAAAGTAAATTAAAAAAATACGTATACTAATTTTTAGTATTTAGGTGTGAGTTCCTTTTTTACCAATTATTTATATTTTAAAAAATTAAAACAAATAGTGACTTGATAAATAATATTAATCAGTTGAAATGGTTTTTTTAAAAAAGCAATATTTATCCTAACTATTAAAGATAACTTTCTCTCCCCTCATTCGTTTCTTTATATCCTCGATGGTTTTATTTTCTTTTTGGTGTCCATTTTACGAGTGGATAACTCTTGCCTTTTACTAGGAGTAGAAAATGATAAACAGATAAGAAATTTTAATAACCGTTAGAAAAATAAAATAATATTAAAATTATTTTATTTTGTTTTAAAAGGTGTGGTATTGAATTTGGTTATATAAGCTTAGATAGACTTTGGTCGGCTGGCATGATAATATCAAGCTTAATTAAATGTACTTTTCAATTCACATACTTTTCAGTCTATATCATTTTAATTACCTTTTTTAAATTTCTCACATGTAGTTATCGCAATTACTAAATTGTTTGAATTGTATCTTTCACACAAGAAATGAAAACGTGACATCCAGTAAATTCACAGACAAAAAATATAAAACATGAAAATAGATTCAACTAAACTTCTAAATCTTACTTTATTTAAATATTTGATACATTCTCCGTTCCTAATTTATATAAATCAATTTTAGAATATGAGAACTAAAATCACTCACGAAGATTACTTTTTATCAATCAAAGTCTGTATTTGTGAATCAGTTATTCACAATGATGTGAGAGGAGGAGTGAGTCTGTGAAATATTATTTGGCTCATTAATCATACTTAAGCAGAACATTTTATTTTTTGTTCAATTATTGAACTAATTTTCGCTTATAATTGAGAATACCTATATATAACTCAATATAGCAGTGGGGACAGGTTTTTGTATTAGCTAGACCAAAGGTTATGTTTTTCTCAAACCTTTTGTATATCATATTAATTCATTTTTTATAAAAAAAAAAATTTGTGATTTTTTCTTTTTAAGTTTTTTTTTTTTTCAAACCAAGACTAATGTTGTAGTGTGATGGTGGTAGATACAAGTAGAAGATTAAGTGATTTATGAAAGACTAAGAATGTCAAAATGTTCCATATCAGTAAGAAATCATACAAAATAAATAACAATATAACATAAAAAGTGCCAAAACTAACTTACTCAATCTAGCTTAATACGTCAGTCAATTTAACTTATCTTATTTATTAGTGGCTTAAAAAATGAGTTTGATCTAACTCGCTACAAAGTTATAAGTTAAACGGTTAATTCGCTTAATTTAAAAGAAAATTGCAATTTTGTAATTTTATTTTCAATCTATTTTTAAAAATATGAAAGTTAAAATCAAATTTCAAATTATTAGAGTAATTGTGGAAAAAATTATGTATATAATCATGGTATATATTAATATTATAAAGAATAATTTTAAATATTATAATAGTATGCATACTAACCCGTGAATTGAGATATTTTGTTTTTTAAGAGTAAAAAAAGTAAAAGTAAAAAAAAAAAAATTAGAAAGATGAGAAAAATTCCTGAAGTGCGTATTGCACTCTATTTTTTTAATTGTATTAAGTTATTATTAATTATATTTGCATTTTTTTTCTTTTATTACTGATTAGTGAATCAGTCCAGCTCACGGTAAATTTAACTTTGAGAAAATCGGGTTTAATTTCAACCATACCAAAATATATAAAATTTATTTAGTCTAATCCAACGAAATCCAGGATGAGTCAAGTTAATTTATGAGTTTTAACCCACTTTAAGAACTATAATAAAAATATACTGGTTTAAATACTAAAAAGAGGGTCTTTGCATCCAGCTCAACAATTTTAACAAGAGATAAATTATATATGTACAGTTTTCTCATAATCCTACTCCAGCATCATTGCCAAATATCTGAAATCTTCCAACACCATTAGCGAAATATCATATTGAAATAATATTTTCACAACCGTGTGCAGTTTAAAAAAAAAACTTAGATGTGATTTGAGAATAAAAAATATTAAGGTCATAAAGTATGTTGAATAAGGCGAGAATAACATAGTCATGAAACACTAACCTTCTTTCACTTGTATACAATTTAATAAATTACTTTACTAATTTTCTATTACCAACAGGTAATAGCTTTTCCATAAATTTTATCAAACATAATCAGTGTATATAAACCATTTTGATTACAATTCCTGTAAAAAAAAATTACACCTTTAAAACTTAAAAATAATTATTTTTAATTCACAGTAGTATGTAATACTTATTAATATTCACCAAAAGAATATGTAACATGTTAATTAATTATGTTTCAAGAAAGAGTAATAATAGTAATTATGGAATGTGATACAATATATACATGACATGTCAACACGTCCTCTAATCTTTTATTCAAAATTCAAAAATAAATACTTTTTGTCTATTTTAAAATAAGTATTATAATGAAAATATATTTTGAATATACATAGACTAAAATTAAAATCCACTCATTTTATAAAACAAAAGAAAAATCATTTTGAAGTATGAGAAATTATATATATATATATATATATATATATATATATATATATATATATATATATATATATATATATTTAAAAAAATCACTTTCCTGGAAATAAAACTTAAACATATTCATATTTAAACATACTCCTCAACATTGGTTGACATGATCGTACCTTATGTCTCTCTTTTAACCAATTGGTTCATAATTCCTGACATGAGATCTAGTAATAACATATTTATAAAAATAATACTTAAGACATTAGATTAATTTTAATTATTTACATTGAACAATTTATCCGAACCGTGCTGTAAAAGATAAAGTTAACAAAATCAATATTTAAGCCCAAACCAGCCTACATTGTTAATGGTTCAAATATCTTTTTCACCCCATAATTTTCTTCTGTACTTATAATTATAAAAATTCTTAATTTGTCCTGAAAATTTTGTTTCTAAATTATGCAGTTTTAAAGTCACTTTTTTACTATAAAAATTAATTTCAAAATTTTACAATCTGAAAATAATCTGAATTATATAATTTAAAAGATTTTTAACTTTCAAATTCTGCAATTTTGAAATTCAGAAGTTATCTTAAAAAAAAAACAAATTGTATAAAAGAATCTTTTGAACATTTTTTCTGATTTCTAAATTATATACTCTAAAAACGACATTCGAATTACACGGTCAAAAAGTTATTTAAAAAAAAACTTTTAAATTACATAATTTAAAAATATTTTTATAATTCTACAATCTAAAACACTTTTTTCTTTTTAAGTTCATTTATGATAAGGTTTTTGCGAGACAACAAAGAGACGGCAACAACAATGGAGAATAGTTGATCTTTGAACTACCTCGTGAAAGTGCACACGAAAATTATTGGGGTCTAGAAAGAAACAACAATAAAAGCTTACAGATTTCGATTTCCTTTCCAACTAAAGAAACAGAAAGACTTCCACACCACCAATGAAAAGACAAATTCTTCCTCCACTCCTATACCCTCTTCCTGCACCCTATATAATTTTTTTTTCCATGACTGCCCTTCATGAAATTACATAAATACCATTTCTTTCGTTTTTTGAAATTGTGAACCGGATGGAGGTGCATCCGGTTCTCATTTTAAAAAAAAAATACAAACCGGACAACTCCATCCGGTTCTCAACCCAGCAAATCAGAAAATCCTCAAATTCGCCGTCGACAGCCCCCCAAATCCCAAATCAACTACTCTAATCATCAATATCACCTACTAATTACTAATAAACATCACAAATTGGTTATCTAATGCTTCTATGAAGGATTAATTGAAAGATTTTGAATAACGAAAGAACGGAAATCGCGAATGGCTTACCTAAACCGGACGAAGGTTCTCTTAACCGGACAGTTTGTATTTTTTTTAAAATGAGAACCGGATACACCTCCATCCAGTTCACAATTTCAAAAAATTAAACCGGATGGCCTGGTCATCCGGTTGGGAAGGGGAAGATTTTATTAAGATAGGGATATTTATGTAATTTCATGAAGAACAGTTATGGAATAAAAAAATTATATGAGGGTGCAGGAAGAGGATATGGGGGTGGAGGAAGAATTTGTCCAATGAAAAATAACACTAACTAACGCTAACAAATTGCAAGCTTTTTCAATCAAGTCACTCTCATGGCATGATCATCGTTGTTATACGATCTTCCAAAACTGATAAAACCAAAGCAGTCTCTTAAATTTACTTACAGTTTAGTTCATTTTTGTTTCTCCAGTTCCACCTGAGTCCCCCAACATTCATCCATTAAATCAACCTCGATCCTTTATGTAATGCAACACATTCCATCACGTTGGTTATATTATATAGAATTGTGTTTGATGAGATTCATGCAGGGCATCATCTGTTACGTGCATCTTATCTTGGTGAGTTGTATTTTATTTTTCTGATTTTTTCTTTCGAACATAACATTTAACTAGTGATTTGACATCACTCATGTCATCTTGTTCCCTTAAGAAAATTTAACTTCAAAATAAACATTGTAATGCACTGGATTTTGAACTAGGGTAAATGATCCCGTAGCTACTGAAATAATTTTGTAAAATGCAAAACAATGAATTACAATCTAATGAATAACTACTTGGTATGTCTACCATTAGTAAAAAATAAAAGAAACTCGGGTATATATTACCTGTGTCCATTCGATCCATAATTCGTGAACTGAACCATATTGATATTTTTCTCCTAAACCAAATCAGATTAAATCACACGCTTTTAAGAGCACTTGAGAGATTCTCCACAAGAATAAAAATTAAAGTTTGCATAGAGAAACTCTCAAAAGCACTTTTAACTTAAACAGAAAATACCTCACTTAACAAGTCAATTAGTTTTCGTACGGGAGTACATAATATGATATTACCACAATTGTTTAACAATTTTCAAACGATAATTCAAGAAGCTTAAAGAGAAGAAGAGGGGGGAAGTCAGTAAGTTCCAATGAAGAATAACTCATGAATTAGTTTCTTTTAGAAATAGATTTAAAGTTCCGCAGAAAACCGCGACAGAAAGAAATTTTCTGATTCTAATAAACATACATCAAGTGGAAACACTTTTACTGTCAAGAATTTTAGAAAATAAAACCGACAGGAAATGGGAGTGCCAAGTCTAATAACAAATATAACAGTGGCAGAAGATACATAAACACCTAAACATAGTGTGTGCCCAACTCTACAGTGAAACGTCCTAAAGTTACCTCACCCAGAAAAAGGGAAGCAAAATATTCAAAACCCCACATGACATGAAAGATATAGTCCTCCATAAACCCATGCGAACAGGAAAAATTATCTGCAATAACCAGGAACAGTATTTTTTCAGCATCGTATTTCAACATGATTAATGAAAACAAAAAAGATAAATCGATTGCACAATAAAAAGTAAGAGCATTTTAGGAAAATGATTTTTTAAGTTTGAAGAGTTGAGATGAAAAAAACAGCTTTTAATTTCAGTGTATATTTGAGTAACAACTGAAATTTGCAAAAGGCTTTTTTTTCTGAAAATATTTAACTTGTTATGTTTCAACAACACTCTCCCTTTTAACTTCTCAAAAAAACTCGTTTTCATAAAGTTTATTTTTTGTCTCATCCAAACAATTATTTTAAATTCACTTTTCAACAACTTTACTGAACAAAAACTCATATAAACCTATCATAGTTTCATGCTTCCATTTATGAAGCTCAACATGATAAATATATACTTATCACCGCCGCCACCATCCAGATGTCAAATCATCTAACTACAGAAGTAATTTGAGAAGACTTGCGGACTTCCCTAAGCAGTAGACGATCAATTTCAACCAACTAAGAGTGGTTTTCTACCAATACGATGCTCACAATGTCATCAAGTGAATTCCACTTTTCTTTTGATTTTGTTGGCCTCAATAGCTTTTCATATCAATTGTCAAATTCAAATAGCTTTGAGCACACTATGAATTTTCTAAAGTCTAAGACTCTTGATGCTCATTACTAGCTTTACTTAAATTAAGATATTATAAAAAGTAGGTTACTAAAAGAGCCTTAACTCAAGTGCACCAATTAACTTCAGAGATTTATTTGATCCTCAGATGAAATCCCTGCTTTCCCCCCATTTTAACATACCCTCTCCCGCATTGACTAGGTCATAGATCTCCTTTATAACACTCCCTCCAAAGAAGTATTTTTTTCAAGATACTAATTTCATAAATCAGGAACTCATTCTACAGTGATGTATCTCCAAATGGGAAACATAATTATGGTGGTCATACAGATGGGTTTGACCCTTCCAAAAGAAATCACAAAAATTAACATGAATTACTACATTGAATTACACATTCTATGACACTAATGTTTTACCCTCATCTTCAAAAAACAATTGTATTATATCCCAGTGAATTGTCGAACACCAGAGCAGAAACTGAGGAGGAAAATAGGACACTCGTTTTTCTAATGTTAAAACCATTTGATACGGGAGGAATGATAACCGTTCCAAACAGTAAGGCTTCATTATCAAATACAATTAAGATAGCAGGGGCATCAGGTTTTCAGCTTAGAGAAGCTTCTTTCTAATCTCGTAATTTAGTGAATGAGAGACAATGTTTATTTTCCTCTGAGACAAATATCAATTCACAACAAGGTGGTTTTATTTAAAAGACCAAACAAAGCTTTTCATGGATGACCAGTTCAACACCCAAATTATTTCCCCTTTAGCTCTCAAATCTTTCAAGTAAATCAAAATAGGCAGTCAATTGAAAATAAGATCACAGAGCAAAGGACTCTTTATTATTGGATAAAAATAATGTAGGACTAGTTAAATAAGGAGTATGACTCACGTCATTTAGTAGAACCCACATGAATTTTAAACCGTAACAATGTATTAACGAGTGTCACTAATGTTCTTCATGGACAAATAAAAGCAAATTGAGCCACACAGCATGATAAGTAACAGTTTATGGTAAAGACATCAAAGCACACTTTGCATCATGCAGCATAAAATAAAGTTAGTTAATGAAAAATATCCCGAATCAAATCAATAATAAAATAGAATAGCATACCTAAATTTCTTTCCAGCAAAAAAATAAGGCAGGACCTAACTTCATGATGTGTGCTTGTCTGGATGGCTTCGCTTAGTTTTGCGTCGTGCATGGTTATTTCCACTTCGAGAAGGTTTATTCACTTTCTTATTGCTGCAGAAAGTAAAAGACGTTACTATTAAGTTCCAAAAACATGTGTAATAAAGAGGACATCCAGATCAATAAAAAGTAAATCAGTGCACAAATTTTGAAGATGACATTGAAGACTGACCAGAACACAGCTGAAAACACTCTAGCCACAAAAATAATGGGTAGAGCCAAAAGAGCAGAGGCCTGCAAAATTGACAAAATATTAGTCAATTCACCTAATAACTGTCAATTTCAGTAACACTTATCAGGACAGAAAATCATTCATTGCATACCGCAAACCATTCCAACTCTTTGGTAGCTAGAGGTCTAGTGAGCTCATGCTTCTTCAGTGTCTCTTGGACAGTGGCTTGGACCTTCATTGGAAAAAAAACCAATACCAAAAGAAAAATGCAATTAATCCTTATATCAATACCAGGGATAATTTTCAGCATTTATTGATTAAACAATAATTACAAAAGTTAACAGAACTCTTTACTAATGTAGTAGAATCAAAGGAAAAAGTCATTCCGGATCCTGGAACTAACATGAATTTCAGTAAGTATGCTGTCAAGATATTAAAGCCCTAGTTTTAGACTCACAATCATACTACAATAAATGAAAAGGAACTTAAGAAACGATTCTAAGCAAATGTCTTCAGCGATGTCACTTCTACTTCCATGTCTAGATCACGTTATAACTGAACTGAAGTAAAATGTTTTAGCATGTAGCAGTAAAAAGACTATAAAATGAGCAGACCAGTATTTAAAAAATTGGCTCAGACTACTCAATCTGACCAATTGGAGAAGAAACTGGTAATATAACCGATCCAAGCAAGTTTTGGATAGGAAATGCTATTTGAACCAGATCAACCCAGTACACATCTATGGGTGACTTGGTGTGATTAAATGACTTGAACTAATCATGTTGAATTTTAAAAAAGCACAAAACACTCCATTTTGAATAAGTTTTTATTAAAAAATATGAAGCTTCTGTTTGCACGCAAAGTGACTTCTCTTGACAACAGCTCACACTTTGACATTGTACAATCTCCCAAGTCTGAAATTTTGAATTTTTACGTTGTGTCTAGCACTTTGCACACAGTTACTAATTCAATCTAAATGTTTACTTGATTGGAAGTGTACTATCCTGCTATGTGAGGGAATTTTGACACAAGTTTATTTAAAAGTTTCAGTAATAGGACTTCAATCCAAGACTAGAAGCATTTTAAAATAAATATTATTAGTAGGGTAGGATTTTTACTTAAGACATGAAAAATATATTTAATACATAATATTTTTAAAACAAATATACAAATGTGATATGCACCACTTAATGCGGTTCAGATAGTGATCCACTGGTTTGGCCAATGACCTATTAACCTAAAACCTTGACCGAGTCAAAGATGAGTTTGGTTGATAACATTCGAGCATACCACCATACTGCCCTGTAACATGTATAATTACTTAATGTAAAAGAATAATTTCTCCTTTATTTTTCTCTAGTTCTATCATACGGAGTCCTGATAGTACATATAGGGCTGCAACTCTGACTCAAACACCTTTAGTAAATTTCATCAAGACCAAAACAAATTCTTTCTTTCATTTCTCCTCGATTCTGATAAGCAAATATATCAAATTGGCTTACCATATTTCCTCCTTTGAGGAAATACAATTACGACTGATTACTGATTGCGGGAATGGCTGAATATAAATTTCAAAGACAGACTGACAACCAAAGTTTATATCGGCAATTTTCTCATAAGTAGATACAGTGTGCAACAGGAATACATGTAAAAAAACAAGTGTCGATATTAGCAATAAATAATGACAAGCAATAAGTGATTGCATATACTTTCTTTTTTTTTTAACAACTAAAATTGATTGAAGGTATGGACAACTATATATTTCAAAAGACAAAGATTGCCAACCAAAGTTTACATTTTTCAATTTTTTTAAAAAATACAGTGCAAAAGGAAAACGTTAAAAAGAAGCAATAAAGGTGTTTATATCTGCAATAAATTGATGACAAATACAATAAGGATTGCATAATTTTTTCAATATTCTAAAAAAGGATGAAGTCTGAAACCTGGCTATGATATGTAGTAGCTGATTCCAAAAACTTCCCATAAACATGAACAGCTTTATTCGTGTAGGGCTTCAACACCACTTGTACTTTATCAACATGAGGTTTAGCTGCAACAGCAATCTGATCAATGTATGGCTTGCTGAACTTTCTAGCTTCCTGTCAACCAGTAGTATACCTTAAGAAACACATATGCAAACAAAACAAACAAACCACAAGGATGAATTGAAGAGGCTTGTACCTGATAATAAGGATAAACAAATTCTTTTGCCTTGCTTAAATGGGGAGAAATTGTCTTCTTGGTAGCCTCATAACCTTCAACAGTTTTTGTGGTCAATAATTGCACATGCGGTTCAACACTTGTTTTCACTACAGACCACTGTTCTTTAACAGCAGGGACCCATTTCTTCAATTGAAAAAGGAGGAAGTGAAAAAGGAAACAATTCAATTTGGCTGGGTATTGAAGAAAATCAAAAGATATTTACAAACAAGGAAGCTCACAAATGGATATCATATCAAATTATCAGGATGAGGGTTAAAAACAGACAGTTCTGAAACAATTCCATACGGACCATAATTGCTGTATACCACAGATTAGAAGTGCATATTTTTTGGCCATCGTTATACTACCACATAAATAGAAACATGCCCAGCAAAGCATAGCAAAAAACTGAGAAATAAATGGAGGTCTCACAGTTTTAAAGGTTTCCACATGAGGTTCAGCCCACTTTCCAGCTTGTGCCTTTTTCTCTAGGGCCTATAGTAAATAATAAAGAAATTAAATAAAGAAGCCAATACGGCTCGCTTGTAGTGATAAAGAAATAAAATAGTGTATCTCTAATCGATTAACATGTCAAAAGAAATAACAGAAACAAAAGATTAATGGCCAAAATAAAAACCAATAACATTACCTTTTGAGTAAGCATTTCCCAAACAGGTTTCCCATGTTTGTTCCATTGAGTCTCAACACAAGACTGGCAGAAAAATAAAATTCTCAGAACTGGTGAGGAAGGCTGTTCTAACAAACATTATAGGAGATACAACATAGACTCACCTTACTATGAATATAGTGTATAGCAAGCCAAGGTGGAAGCCAAGCACCATGTGTCTGATTATAACACCGGTATGAGTTAATTCAATGTACATAATTATAATTATTAATATAATAAAAATTTCAAGAGAATGAAATGGTTTTCCAATCTATCATTAATTGTAGCAATAGGCAGCTGCTGCTCACAAAAACGAAAATGGAAAAAGCTAAAATCCTACAATTTAACAATTAAACAGAAAATATTAGATATGACAAAAAGTATGTTGAAATCATTACACAATCCATTTCAAAATATTAAAATTATGGAAATTCAGTTTTGAACTGAAGATTTCAGATTTGAAGGGAATACGGTGAAATCATTATACAAAGCATTTCAAAATAATAAGATTATGGAAATTCGTTTTGAACTAAATATTTTATATTTTTCATACTTTGAAAGGTATTTGGACTAGGTGTTCTATATTAAGATGTTAAACTGGATCTCAGCAAGGCTTATAGTAGTTTGGCATTTGCTTGGAGCTACACCAAAATCCACAACACAAGTTCAGTCTCACCCTGGTTGTCCATGCGTCCGAATCAAACATAATGAAGCTGAGATTTCTAAGATTGAGTCACATGCCAGGATTCGACAATGGTTAGAACTTTCTATGGTCCCTTGCTGGTGTTTGGTGTGTTTCTAAACAAAATTTAGGAATGTCCAAGTGTTTCTGGTAAACGTAGCTCTCCATGCTAACCACACTCAAAAGGATCAAATGAAGGATGAATAATGAGATTTTACCTTTTCTATTTTATGAAATTGAAGTTATCACGAGCTTATGGATTCTGTTCATTATATGAACACGTGTAATTTTCAAATAATATTTTATTGAGTATGTAACATATACATTTACACGTCACTTTTATTTGACCTTCAGTGTTTTTTTGCTAAAATATCATTTTGGTCAACTGAATTGGTGAATTATTACCTCCCTCAACTTTGTTTGTATGACAGCTGCGTCAAGCTTAGCCTTCACCATCTCTTCCTAAACAAGAATATTAGGTGAAAAACAAGAGACTTCAGTCAAAAATATCATCAAGCATCCTGCACAACGTAGACAAGAAAATATATGCATTAACATACCTCAGCAACTTTAAGAGCACGTTCAGTTTTCTGAATTTTTGTCCTCTGCTCATCGTTTATCTTTTGAAGCTGTGAAAAATGCACTTACTCAGGTCAACCCATCATCCTTGGAGAGAATATGTTTCAATAACTTGAAAATTGATTACAGTACTGCAGGTAACTAGTGAAAAATAATGACATAATGGTTTTTAATTTATTTTTTGCAAGTAATAGAGCTCAATAGTTATTCTCTTAGATCTAAAATCAGAGTAGGATCAACCTAAAGCAAACAGGAATAGATATTATTAACAAAAAACTAGCAGCTAACGATAGTGCTGCAGTAATACATAATACATCAGAAGAGGGATGCACGTCAAGCCATGCATAATCCAAAAGCATTAATCAATAAAAAAATGAATAGTAAATTCAACATATAAATAAACAAACAGCAAGGTGGTGCTGCCTGATGAGCTCTGACAACCTCAGTTTCTAAGACCTACAGAAGCCTACAACCAAGGGAATATCCTAATTCACACTTGCTTGTCAATAATAGCATAAAAACTTCTACACCATTAACAACCCAAAGCAAACTCTTCGAAAATTTCCAAATTTGAGGAATCAGAAAATACAGCATGTATTAAGTCATAGTGGAAAGGGAGAAGTAGAAATAGGCGGGACAATACATGCAAAAAAAAAATAGCAGAGAAGTACCTCTTGAGCATGCTGTTCAAAGCTAGAAGAATACAGTCATAATTACAACACAGGCGAAGGAGGAAAAAAGAGAACAACATGAGAAAAGCAAAATGTAGATATGTAGAAAATGGAGATTAGCATGCCCTTCCCATTGTGAGAATTGAACATGACAAGGTGCACAAGGTACTCCTAGAACAGATCAATGTTACTACTAGACACGTTGATAAGAAGAAGGGAGATGAAAAGGGAATATAACTCAGAGTTTAAAAAGGGAATAAAAATACTAAAGCATTTACACAAAAATCAATAGTAAATAGTGATTAAGAACTAGTTTCAAGGACAAAAAAAAATGAGATGTAATAAAAACGGAAATGCAGGTAAACTTAAAACTTACAGCTTCTAATTTTGAGTTCAAGTCATGAACTTTTTTCTCTAACCCAAGTACTCGAGTTTCCCAGCTCCCTTTCTCCTTGTTTTGTATTTCTAGTTCCCTTTTGAGATTGTCCACCTGCATAAAGAATTTCAGAGTCTGCACTATAGAATAATGATCATACGTGACACATCTACTAGCTGATTTATACGTAACCTGCTTCTGTAGTTCACCAGCACGCGCATGAGCCTTTACGACTTGCTCTTCAGCATCCGATGACCCTTTTTTCTGAGAGGAAAATTTATTTTTGAAAGTTTTCTAATATACAATTTATTAAAAAAAAAATGCTACCAACAATAAAGTATGAGAATGGGATGCTTACATCTACCACCGATACTCAAATTATCATTATCACATGAAGTAAGAAATACAACAATGAATATTAAAAAAAAAAAAATAATAATTTGTGTAATGAAGAAAAATTGCAATCCAGGTCTTGTTCCACACCTGGAGAGAAGCAATATCATTCTGCAGGGACTGTATGGTGGCCGATTTATCTTCAATGATTTTTTCTTTTACGGCCACAATTTCGTCCTTCTTCTTCACTTCTTCCGACTTTTCTCTGATTTCAGATTCTTCAAAAAAAAATTAAACACGACACGCTTTAGCCATAAAAAGAAACCATCAGAAATAAGCATATATCCAGATGGAAAAGGTGAGGGAATTATAACTCCTTGGAATTCAAATGATATGAGAGAAAACCATAAAAGAAGTCATTCCAATCATAAATCATTAGCAACGACGCAAAAAAGTTACTTGTATAAAGATCAATCAACAACACTCTTTCGCCAACAACATAAATAAACACCAGAAATTGGTTTTCAAACACAGCGACTGCAACTGATTAAAAATTGTACACTACGATTCACAATCACAGCACAGTCCTAATTTCAAAATAAAAATTGCCCAGAAACAAAAATCGTAGAGGCGGACATTTCGGTAACCGAAGAGTGCAACTACTAAAATTGAAATCTGGAAAATGAAAAATCGAGATTAAAAGTAGAGTTAGGTTTTCATTTTGCATAGGAGACGAAAACACACCGAGAATTCGGATCTTAGAATTGAGTTGATCTAATTGGATCTTGAAGGCGGAGGCATCAGGCTCTGGTGCGGTTCCTTCGACGGAAACATCAGCCTTGGCCCCGACGACGGCGAAAATTAGGGCTACTGAAAACGCAAAGAAGAAGAGCTTCGTAGGCGCCATCGCAATACAGATTTGCTTTGCCGCCAACAAAGCTTCGGAGAAAAACACACCCTCATCGGTGTTCTGATATTTATAACACCCTCGTGGTTTACGAAAAGCTTTTCTATTTTTATTTTCTTTTTTCTCTTGGATTAAACAGTAATTGAATATTCATGTTTTTTTTATTATAGTATATACTGAATAGATTGCTATTATTGAATCGGCAATTATCAATAACAGAAATTTTATTTAGTTTTATAATAATAGCCTAAAAATAAACTTTTTTCGTTTTTTACTTATGGTTTAAGAAATTTTAGTAAATAAAGAAAAAATGAAACACGAGGTGGGCGTGGCGGATTCTACCTAGCCGCTCGTTGGAGAATCTGATCTGATCTTTATTTTAAAGACGATGCGATGTGAACAAGTGGCAACTCTGGCCCACCAAAATCTAATGATTCATTCATAATAATATTGATGTAAGACATTTTTTTTGTTCACAATCTATTAACTTTTTCTATTTTTCCCAGACATAATTAACTTTTTCTGTGTTGAATAAATCTTTTAGGATAGTAGTAAAATGAAGTATGCTTCTATTAGTGATTTTCATATTTTTTTCATCCAGTTAGATTCTTCGATGTCTCTTTCAAAGTATTGTGTTGTGATTAAAATAAATTATTATCTTAATTAAGCTTTTAATTCTCATTGTGTTGTCCCTGAATGATTGTATTCTCTTGTTTTAGTTGGTTAATTTAATTTAAGGATATGACAGGCCATTCATTTATGGCAGTTGTTTTTTTACATGATACAAAATATTTTTTATATTTAACAAATTCTTAATATTAATAATATGCTTATTATTTTTATTTTAAAATTTATTTATTAAATAATTTATTTTCACTCTCATTTATAAAAATTAATGTAATCAAGTAAAAAGATATTAACAAACTTTCTTAATAAATAATAAAAAAATCTAATAAATATTAAGAAATATCTATATATTTTTTTAAATAAAGTTGAATTAATTATCACAAAATTAAATATTTAAAAATAATATGTTAAATTAAATTTTTAAAATTAATTTTATTAAGTTATAAATATCTTAACCAGATCTAATATTCTTTTCATTATTATTAAAAATTAAATAAAATATGATAGAGATATTCCTGTAAAAAGAAAAATAATTATTTAATACATAAATTCTAAAATAAAAAATATAAAGATATTATTAGAATATTGAAAATTTGTTAATTGTAAGAAATATTCTATATCCTATAGAAAGCATATGAATTGAAAAAGTAAAATGACAATAAAATATATTTTGAAAAAATTATTTTTAGGTATTACTTTTATTTTAGTATTTTATTAGTTTGTTTGCCTTATCCAACCATATCACATTTTTTAACGTAAAATTACCAGAGCATAAATTGATTTCTTTTATTTACAAATAGGCTTAAAATAAGATCAACCTAATTTTTGTATCTCTGACTTACATTATATTAATGTTAAGACAATTTTAGCTACAATAATTAAAAATTAAAGTTAGGGTATCAAATCAAAAGTAGGCATAGATAAAAGAATGAGACAAGAAATATTATTAAGCTCGCATTATTTTGACTATTGAAAACTTTATATATATATTAGCAAAATAATTTTCTGCTACATCATAAAAGAGAAATGTGGTTGAGTAGTTGTGTGTTTCAGGGTAGGTGAAGACATCGTGGGAGGTTTGAAATGGATCACATCACAGACCAGCAAAAGTAGTTGACTATTAAGGGATTTTGGAACATGGGGAAAAATGGTGGGTGGTTCTATAAAGAAAAAAAAAAAAAGTTATAAATATTTATATAAAATAATTTTTACAATACTACTTTTTGCTATCTCCATTAGATTATTTATATGCTTTATCTTTTTATTTTCCGTGTTCGGGATTCTTTTAATAAATTTATTTTACCAGAATATTTTTTTTGCCAATATTCTTACTGATTATTTTATTTTATTATGGAAGTCAATTATCATTATTGACGGCTATTATTTATTAAACCGATGATATTAATATTTGACGTAAGACCTGGTGAGTGTGACCACATGTGGTGTGTTGTGTTGTGGGAGTGAAAAGGAGAAATGGGTAAATTCAATTCTGTGGATGGAAACTTGTTCTTGTTTATTCCATAAATAATGAATCACAGGTTAACGTAACAAGGACGATGACGACTCAAGCAACAATATCCAACAACAACAAAAATATAAAATTGATTGACAATGCCCTTCAATTGAAAATGTAATAAAATAAGTGGAACATGAAAACATTGCACAAACAAATGTTCAAAGAAAAATATGCTGTGTGAACATGCTGAATTTTTTTATTTTTGGTACGTGAGACGTGTTAAATTTAAAATTGAAGATTAATTGAAGTAAAAGTATTAAAATATAAAAGAAATGTGTATGATTAATTGAAAAATCATTAAAATTTCAGATGAAAAGAGTAATGAATATAAAATTATTTCTTACAAAAAATTAAGATTTCAATTATAATAGCCACATGTAAGATATTTGGAATATGACCTTTTTTTAATGTACCTCGTGTTTACATCCTTCCTGATTTATTCTTCTTTATTTCTTTCTTTTTATTTCTTGCACTTCTCATAGATGCTCAATCTTCAGCAATATCAAAGGTAAAAGGAAGAAAATTTTAAATTTTACCATTTTCGTCTCTGAAAAAAATTACAAAAAGTGTGATGAGATGAGTTTTTACTATCCATGAAAAAATTTCCAACTTTGTGAACTAAAAGTTAAATAAACTAATATACCATTATAGTAGAAACGTATTCATTAATGTTGTTAGATGTTTCCTTATATAAGAAGTTTATAAATATAAATGTTAAGAGGTAAATTTGTTCTTCTATTTTAATTCTTTGTTAGCTAGTAAATGAAATTGATTTAGTTTTGAAAATTTAAATTTTATTATAAAAACAAACTTCTATAGTGGGACAAGAAGTTTAAGTCTCAGAAGGAATATGAATATCTATTATAATAATAGATGCCAAGTTTTACATGAGTATGGAAACGGTTCTCAACTTCAAAATAGTGGTTTTAAGCTTCCACTTTTTCAATTGACCAAGTTTTTAAGTTAACAATTTAACGTTCAAGTCTATGTTGATTTTCCATGAAAACTCTTGTTTTTTCATAGCAATTATTTATTAGTTAACATAGAACATTTTTTTAACATTGTACATCGAATCAACCTTATTTCTAAAATTATTGCAAAATCTTGTATTTGCTAGAAATTATAAATTATATGTAACATTCATTTTGGTGAGCATAGTTAGTTTGGTTAGTGTTTTATGATTAAAAGTATAAGTTTTTATTTATTTTTTCTAATTCTAATATAAAAGTGTAACATTGTATAGTTTATGAGGGTTAAGTTGTTGTGTAATAAAAAAATTGAATTGACTTAAGTTTTTGTCTAAGAATGAGGTTGAGTTATATGTAAACTCAAGATTTTATGTCATTTCCAACATAAAAACTTACAACAATTGTTTTTTTTATCTTTATTTGTATATTGTTTATTTGATACATTGAAAACTTTCACACTAATTTATACAATTATATTTTCCTTCCTTCATTCTTCTCTTTATTTTCAAAATTTTCTTCTCTCCCAAAAATTTAAAAAATAATTTCTTTTTTCTCCTTCAACTTTTCTTTCCAAATTTTTTAAAGTAGTTTAAAGGATAAACTAGATCATTCGTTGTTGCATGAATAAATTTTTTTCCCTTCATATTTATTTTATAATTTCATTTACCCTTCCATTAAGAAAACTTGTATACAAGAGTTTGGTGGGGATAAAGGGTTTTAGTGAAAAAAAAGTGTATTTATGATTATATATCAAATTTTTAGTTTTTGAGATGATTTATAGAGTTTTTGTGTTTTTCATTCATCTCATTTCAATTCGAGTGTATAAGAAAAATTTAAAGAAAAATTGTTTTTTCTTAAATTTCAAGCTAATTTGTGAATAAATGAATAATTTAAGTTGTAAAAAATGAATTATATATTGTTTGTGACAAGTAAACTTAAAAGAGTTTTATTGCTATTACCTACACCATAACTAAAATTTTGTAAAGTAATCAACGAGTTTGATCTTGTCAGTGTTCTTAAATTTTAATAGTTGTAAATTCTTTACTGATTTGTTATTATATGTTAGAGACTTATTTTGGTCTAAAATTAAATTTTCAATGGAGAATTGAATTTTTTATTTATAAGATATAATTTAGTACGAAGGAGGTATATTTTAGTTTAATTGATGTAAGTGAAATGTGATTTATTAGGTATTAGGTATAACTTTTATCTCAATAACATGATAGGTGAAAACTGATCTTAGAAATTGATTTAGATAGTCAAGTTTATTATTTTGTGTGTAATTTGGATAAAGTTTTATAACCTAATTTATTTTATTAAATTTGTCATATTAAATTATAATTGATTTAAAATCGATGTGATGTCTTGCGTAGCTTAACCAACCTATGTTAAAAGTTATGATGTTGGCATGTTTTGCTTAACGAAATATTATTTTTCCTTCAATAAAGTATCACCTGAAAGTATTGACAATTTATTGATAATATTTGCTCAATAAATTTATCTTTTCATTGGTTAAAATTCATCAGTGAAGATCTAAATGAAAATTTTCTCGACAAAATAATTATTCCCACAACAAAAGTCATCCAAAAGTTAATTTATTGGAATACGCTCAATGAAATTTTTAAATATATTAAATTAACTATTTAGTTTTATGATTTAAAAAGTATTTTTTTATAAAGTTTGAATTTATTTTAACATTGATATAAGTGTGTTAATAAATTTTACATTTTATAATTCTAATTGCCTTATTGAGTGAAATACAACTATTTTTACAAGAGTTTCTCCAGAGAAGTCCTACACTCCTCCAACACTCAAATTAGTTTATGATTAGAATGTGCAGGAGATAAAGAACAAAGTGTAGAAGTACCTAATCAAACCTATATTTATAAATGTGAAATGAGCTTATAATACTGAGTTTATTCCCTGTATTAGTTATGTTGTTATGATTTTGTAACAGAACCGGTTATATCTTTTTTATATGATTCCTGTCTGTTATTCTGTTAGGTTCAAAAAATAACCACGTCAGTCTTATAATACATTAATTATTGTAAAATGAGTTAAGATTTAATAATAGATAGATGATTATTGAATAATAGAGAAGTAAAACATTTATATAGGTATGTATCTAAGTTTTTTTTTTCTCATAACTTGAATTATGTAAATAAAAAAATTAAGGGGTGAAATGATGATATGTTGACACATAATCAAACAACACTCCAAGTTCAGGAGCAACAAGAGTATTAGTACCCTATTTTAGTTTTGGAATATTGAAATTCCAACTTTTGAAAAACATGTATGGTAGGTGTATTAATTCTATATGGGGTGATTATGAAATTAATTGTTTTGTAAAGAGATTCTTACCTAGTTGATGTATGTTAAACCTGAAGAATGAGTTATTGCGTTGAATAGTTACTTTTGACCTAAAAAAATGTGTAGTGATGGAGAAGTCCTTCTCGTAGCTGTGGAAATATAGCTTGTAAGTGGCGAACTCTTGGAAGTAGCTGACTTACTTAAATGCTAACGCTATCATCAATTGTTTGTTTGGTCCTGGTTAGTTAGTAAATTCATTTTGGTGAGGCCAATACATTTATAGCTCTTTGAACTTCTGTAACTTCGTTTATTTATTTATTTTAGTATTATGAAGAGTTACCGAAAACACTTTTAATATCTTTCTATTATTGTTTAAACATTATCAGAATCTATAAAATATCAATATAGTTGGTTACACAATAAGCAAACTCAGAGAATTAATTTTCAATAAATTTTACCTAATAACAAAAATGTATTTAAGAAATATGTTAGTGACATTTGTCTGTTCAATTTCCGCATTTTGTATGTTACACGGTACACACAACAGATGAAATATTAATTAATATTGGTGCAAGACTTAATTTCTGGCCCATAAAACTTTAATATTTTATTATTGATAATTTTATATTGCGTATACTTTTTTTTGTTTGTCCACTAATTAAATTATAGAATTTTTAACATTCGTGTGTTCTTTAAAATTAGAATAAATTTTTTACTTGTAAAAATATAAATCGTTGTTCCATATAAACGTGCTGCCTGTACTCTGTATTTGAAAAAAAAAATTAGTGAGGTGGAAATAAAACTAATAGATAGGAAAATAAACGAATTTGAAACAATTTTGTACAAGAGAATTTTCTAAATTTGAAATTGAGTTTTAAGTCGCGAACGGAGTTAGGTACGAGTGCATATAAAAATCAATAATTTTTTTTTGTTAAATAAAATTGTCAGAAAAGATTGGCAGGTTTTTTTATGTTAGTGTATATTTATTTTCTTTTTATGTTTTTTTGTTCATTTCTTTACTTTCTCATTTCTTATTTTTATTCATTATCTTATTTGATTTTTTTTCACGTGCTTTCAGCCTCTATAGCACAAAAGATTATTGGAACGTTAATTTTACCCAACTTAGCTGGTAAAAGCATGGACTTCTTGGTTCAATAAGTCATTAATTGTATTATACGAAAATAATATACACATCATTAAATATTTAAAGTTTCACCAAATAAATATTATTAATTTATAAAGAATATTTAAATATTACATATTTTTTCTTTAAAACTAGCATTCTACTAAGTGTATATTTATGATTTGGTTAAAATATCAAATTGTTTCCTTATCATCACCGCTGCTCTCTCTGCTGCATTCACTGTTGAAATTTTTTTATAAGAAAAACTCCTGAACTGTATAATCAAAAGAAACTTTTGGATTACATAAAAAATTAAATTTTTTATTGTGAAAAAAATAAAAATTTGAATTATACAATTTAAAAGTTTTATTTTATAAAAAATAACTTTTAAATTATGCAATTTAAAAGTTTTTATTTCATATAAAAATTATTTAAGTTAAAAAAGTTTCTAATGTACAATTTAAAAAAATAATTTACAGATTATACATTTCATAAGGTTTTTTATGTAAAAATTTATTTTTAAATTATACAATTTTAAAATCATTTTTCTATAAATCAGTATAATTTTTTATTTTATGAAGGTGCAGAAGGAAATTAGAGGGGTGTAAAAAGAAATTTACCTGATCTTGTTCCGTTAAATTTAGAATATAGTATTTGCCCACATTGGCCCATTCCAGTTTGGATATACCTTCAAAAATACCATATACAGTTCTAATTTTACTTTTCGAACGTCCGATCTAATTTTGTAAACTGTTTTACAGAAATTACACTGAAACAAACTAGTTCTGGCATCGTGAATGTTTTTTAAACATTAGGTAAACTTCCATAAGAAACGTGAAAAGCCAATTAAAGAAAACTATATCAAAATGACTTGAGATGATTTAAGATTATATTTGGCAATATATTTTGATTTTTTTTATTAGTTAAAAGCCTTGTTCGAACTTATAAACAATACCTAAATAAGTTATAACGTTTTTTTGAGACGTTATTTTAAATCATATTTTAAAGTGTTAGTTTGTAATTTGTTTTTGTCTTCGTATTTTTTTTTCGTTTTTATAATACTAATTAAATTATAATTTTACCACTTTAAAATAAGTTAAATTTCATTATAATTTATAACTGATGGTATACTAGTTATGCCTACTGCATCTGGGAATAGAACATCATATTATTAAACTAACATCTCTTTTTAGTAAAATTAGTTTGTAAATTGATAATTATACATTGTAAATTAGCTTAATATTTTTTTAATCCACGATAAAAAAAATAATTTGTAAATAGAGATAATAAATTTATCTTAATCTATATAAAAAAACGCACACACACAAAAACACAAACACGTAATACACTCTCAACTCTAAAGAATATTCACTATGCCAAGTCACAGAAACAAATGTCATGTAAGTGATCATACATTCAAAAAATTAACCTCTCATCAATCCTTTATTATATCATCACCACAACCTAACAATTATAAAACAATTTTTTTTCAAAAAACTGAGCCAAGTAAACAATAATAACATTCATAAACAAAATCAATCTGATTATTCCTTCTTTAATGGCCAACTATACTTTTATGTTTTTTTCATCAGAACTCAACACCACTACATCCACAAGACACTAAAACTTCTTGCAAAAAAATAAGAATCAAATTATGACATCTACAGTAATCAGAGACAACAGTTACACCATTCAAGCACACTCTTCTATCACTTACTCTCTTAACCTTTCAACATTTTTATGTATTTCAAAGGTATAATAACCCAATCAAAATAAGAGAAAAGAGAATTTTTAAATTTTGCTCTTATAACATTTTAGCTTTAATTGTAGAGAGAATCTCTACAATATCACAGTCCCTATTCTTGAAAACAATAAATCACACTATTGTCAGCCATAACACTCTCCACACTGGTCCCACTCCTACCCATCCGAAAAGCATAAAATCCTAAAAAGTACTCTTTTACACCCCTAGCCACCATCCACACCTATATAAACTCCTAAACACTTCACAAGTAAAAAATAAATTCCCTGAGTTTCCTTTACCTAAATTGCACAATACTCCCAATTGGAATTCTTACCTTAAAAAATTTATTTCTAGTGGGCAACTGATTTCTTGGACCTCATTTATGGATTGTAAGTTTAGATGTCTCTACACTCATCTTTTCCCATTCAAACAACCATCTTCTTCGTCTTAATTTTTATTCTCATACCACTCACCTTAGTAAAATTTTTAACATTCTCTTTATGGCGATAAATGTACATCTTATGCATAATAGAGATAATAGGCTTTATTAATATATATTCTAATATTATTTAAAAGTAAAAATTATTCTAATTATATATTATAAATTGACGTAATACCTATACACCTAAAATATCGGTGAACAAAATAAAAATATTACCGTGATATGGGATACAATTCTTGCAGGAAGAGGGGCAACAAATCTTTGAAAGTTAAATTTAAACATTAAGTGGTACAGCAACAAAACGCGGTTTCTGCACATAAATTACATTAAAAATGGTTGTACCAAAGGATCTTCTTTCAAAAGTTTGATTCGATCTAGGGCCTAATATTATAAATTATATTACGGAGAATTGCAAAACATTAATTAATTTCAGTGTCTTCAAGGAAGGTACTTGCCTAACGGGACGGAGGATCAACCAAGCAAGTGATTGTTGTCTAATAAGAATCTCTTTTCCCCTACCATGTTTTACATGAAAAAAACTACTCACTATGTAAAAAAAAAATATAATATCTAATTAGCTATTATAAAAAATAAAACTTCATTGATAGTAATAAATGTTTTAAATTCATATTTTTTTAATTATCATTGTCGTTGACATTTTTCCACCTCTTTTAATTATTTACCATTACATCTCTCTTTTTAATCATGCATATTTTAGTCAAACTATAGTAAGTTATACACATAAAAATGTAGGTCTATTAATTAAAAAAAAAAAACTCAGGTTAACGTGAAGAAAATGGTATTTTAAAGGAAAGTGCGTTACCTTTTTCAATTAGGTAGAAGAAAGTCACACCAATTAACTTATAGCTTTGTGGGAAGTGTGGCTCCAAGAAACTTACCTATATAAAACATATGATGGAGCAAGACATAACAATACTATAAAATCAAGTAAAAATAGGATGTATACAAATATACATATATATATATAGGGTTTCTAGGACTCACTTATATCACTTAATGAGTGTTGGTTTATTTATTTAAAAAGGGAAATTAAAAGATGGACAATGGTAAACTACTTGCTGTTATAAGGTCTTGAAGAAAGAAGACATATTACTGTGCAGTGTTGAGGACTAGGACACAAACACTGTGTCAACTACTGTGTGTCTGTTTTATATGTATATATATGTATGTATATGCATTAGTTATGTATTCTAAATTTTGGTTCACTGTACCGAAGGCATGGCAGGTTTACTGAGCAATTATATATATACATATATATAATATCCCCTGAGTGCAATCAATTTGCATGCCAGCTGCATCGGAACTGTATAATGGCAATTAATTGTATTGAATGATTATTGTTATATAATATAATAGATGATTTGCACCATACAATGGCAGTTGAGTGATTTGCTATTGAAACAAGGGTGTAATGTTATAGGTCTAACTATAAAAGAGGTGGCATAACAAGGTTATGCTATGTACCAAAACTTCACTGATCATAAATCACAAGATAGTAAATACTTGTGTTGTTGCTGGTTATTGACTCAAATGGGGATAGCAGAAGTGTGCTCCAGGTTCCTGGGGGACTTTTTGCAAGCATTCAAATGCTCCCCACAGAGCTCAGTGTCTTGTCACCTAGATCACAATCATCATGCATGCAAACCTGAGAGCATGGTGAAACTTGATGAGAAGATGGTTGGTGCCCTTGTGACTGTTTTTGGCATGGAAAGCAATGGAAGAATCAAGAAGAAGAGTGCAAGGGAAGTGGTGGAGAAGCTTGGTTTGGTGTGTGATAAGGCTTCAATAGGGTTTGAGCTAGGTGAGGGTGGGTTGATGGATGAGGAAGTGCCTGTGGAAGAGGTGCTTGGTGAGTTGGAGGACATGTCAAAGCGCAGTGAGCTGCTGCGTGAAGCCTTCAAAATCTTTGATGAGGATGGAGATGGATACATAGATGCAATGGAGCTGAAGAGGGTGCTTGATTGCTTGGGGTTGGACAAGGGTTGGGATATGAATGCCATTGAAAAGATGGTGAAGGTGGCAGATTTGAACTTTGATGGCAAGGTGGATTTTGATGAGTTTGAATTGATGATGGGGTAGCAGTTAAGAGAATGAATAAGTTTATATCTAGAATAATTATTGAGCAGCCAATTGTATATTAATTAACTGATTCATTCCAGCTCTCTGCTTAATCTATTTTGCAATTCTAGAGTTCACTCATTTCTGTTTTGTTCTATTTTACTGTGCATAATTACGTGCAACTCTAGGTCACCAATATTGCGGAAAAAATTAAGATAAAAACCATTTGTATCAATATACAATTTATTCATATAGAACATATCCCCACTCATAATTTGCTTAAGCGAGTTACTCGCCACTGAATCTTATGATTCCTGCCAGGTGTTTAGCACATGAATTGGTATATTGGATCTAACACAATAATAAGAATGAAGAAAAATAATAGTATACTAATTTTATTCGTTTCATTGTGTATTATTCTATATTCCATTTTATATATTTCGACTATTATTAGTTATCTAAATATTGTAATCTGAGGCCGATTCATACATGTCAAGAAAAAAATATTTAAATAAATTTTAGATACTAACTTATTGGTGCTTTGTTAGCTATTTTATATGATTAATTTTAATATACATGCTACGAAGTTGAAACTCTAATTAAGAGTAGTGTAAAAAATACTTGAGAAAACGGCATTTAGCTTCTGTTCAAAATATTATTACATCAAGTATGGTATTTTTGTGTGGACAATTATTTGGCTTGCTATCATCAATGGCCAACTTATCAGTAATAACACGTTGATAACACCATTCAATTTACGTGCTTAGTTTTCAGTAATAGCTTTTTGAATGTTAGAAAGCGGTCATATATCTATACACAAAGTTATTTTTATCTTTTTTTTTTTTTTTTAATTTTAAAAAATTTTTTTTTTTTTTTTTTT
>Ga0209700_100661_pt1 | contig 67496 bp, 36 predicted proteins | sample SiratroredBW_FD_187528 | JGI IMG/M metagenome (GOLD analysis project Ga0209700, IMG submission 187528) | Root nodule microbial communities of legume samples collected from California, USA - Siratro red BW (SPAdes) (version 2) | ecosystem: Host-associated > Plants > Roots > Nodule | place: USA... | reverse complement strand
TATATATATATATATATATATATATATATATATATATATATATATATATATATATATATATAATGCAAATATTAGTGAGACTTAATATTGTCAAAGAAATATTTTCTTACGAAAATATTACAATCATTAATGATAATGTTAATTAATAAGTAAAACTATTAAATTAATAATTTTTAACGCATTAAATATAATAAAGTATTAAATATTTACCATATGAACTTACTTTTGCAAGTAAGTAATATGCCTATAAATTATTGCTTATATTAATATAAGCATCACAACCAAAATTTGAAATCTATCTAAAGACAGTGAGATAGTCTTTCGAAAATTGTTATGACAATGAAAGCAATGAAAACTTTTGGAATTATGATTATGATCATAATTATGCCAATATTTTCTCAAGCTTATGATAATTCTAGGTCTTCTGAAGATTGGTTTGGTAGTGGATTCAAATGTGGTGCCACATGTGCTGCCAAATGCTTACCAAAGTTAAAATCTGTAATTAAGTATCCATTGTGTCTTGCTCCTTGTTTGGCAGGGTGCCGTAAAAAGCCTCTTGATGTTGCATATGATTGTCTCAATGGGTGTGACTCAATTAACTCCATTGACGTCAATTTTGTTACTTATGCTTTTCACTTTTTGTATCATTTATTTTATGATTCTTGTACTTTTTTTTTTATTCAGTTAATTATATTTTTTTTTATGTTTTTGATAATTAACTTTACATGTAGGTAATTATAAATTTGTGGCCAGTGTGATGGATTCATGCATGCAAGGGTGCAAGAAGAACAATTAGTTGTAAGAAGATTCAAAGACAATGTTGTTAGGAGAAAACGGTTGTTATGATTGTATGTAGCTAATAAATCTCAATGAATGAAAAATATCTTTTTCTATGATCCATTTTTTACAATTACTTTCGTTCTTCTTTATTGTATTCAAATTTTATTGCAAAATCAAATTGATGGTAACACAAATTACCTTATGGAGACTTATGGAATCATGTCGATTTAGGTATATTTCTATTTAAGCTAATTATCTATGAATTTTGATGTTAGTTTCTATCAAATATTTTATATCTATTTCTAAAAGCTTAAGAAATCACATCGGGAAACAATAAAAACACTAAGTAGTGAATAATGAAATACTAAATAATAATATATTAATGTTTATCCAATTATATCTTGAATTTTATAAAGTATTTTCTTAATTTTTATACAAGTCAACATTAACCACGATAAGTGTAAATTCTATCATTTTTAAAAAAAGTAATGAAAAATGGATAAATTTAACCACTTTTAACAATAATCTATATAAGAAGAATATGATTTTATATAATGATATATTTTTGCATTAGAAAAATTAAATTTTTAACCTATTTTTAATACAATATTACTTATTTTTCAAATTTCTTCTTATCTTTATTACTAGTTAAGTCATTAAATGAGAATGTGGCATTTAAGTGAAAATAGTGTAGGTGATATTGCTAACATGTGATCACACGTGCCATCCTAAAAATGATATTACTGATAAAATAATACTACATCTAGTTGTTTTAAATTATATAAAACTAATTTTATATTGAGAAAGGAAGTGGAGGTTAAACTTTTCATTGATAAAAAAATATTACATCTAGTTTAAGAGAGGTTGAATTGAACTATTGATTTTTTTTTTTTAAATATTGTTTTAAAACAAAATACAAGTCTTTGAAAAATTCGGTTAATTGTAGTTTGTTAGTGCACACAGAGAAACAATCAATTGAAGTTTAAGAAGAGTCGATTTAAATTTCACAAAGCAAGACTTATTAAGAAAAATTGATCAATTGAAATACCAACAAATCGATTAAAATAACTCCCAAAATTTTCAATACAAATTGCAAGCATTAAACAATCAGATTGACAAACAGACCAGTCAATGTGAAATTTTGAATTTTTTACTAGAAGAAAACAATTGATTTAGATACAAAGTTAATCCATTGAAAATTTTAAAATAAGTTAGTGATTCAAACGATTCAGTCACATTCAATTGATACTAGTATATACAGTGCAAGATACAAAAGAAATCAGTTGAATTAAAGATGATTATTGAGTGAAAATAGTATGTGCAATAACTTGATCAAACTTAGTTTAAACCATCTTAAAAACATAATAATAGTGTGTAGTACTAAAAGTTCAATTGGTTGATTACGAAAATAATTAATTTATTTTTACGCAAATGAACAAATAATGCAACAGAATGAAACGCGATTCAAGGTTGAGGGAGAGAGAGATCAAACACACAAAATTTATACTGGTTCACGCTTCCTCAAGGGCTACATGCAATCCTCCTTGCCAACAAGCAAAGAAAATTTACTAATTACACCCAATTGTAACTCTGTATAATCAAGATTGCTTCTTGTACATTGCAAGAACCTCGCAAACACATGTAGCACCCTGTCGCGACTGGATCATGACAGGATGACGATTTGAAAAAGTAAAAATGAAAATGAAAATGTGATGAAAAGAGATGGAGTTGTCACCATAGTTTATTAAGGAAAACTATAGAAAAACCAGGAAAGGAATGACATGTGGAATAAAGTCAAATTCGGAAGTTGGTTACGCGTGGGAAAGGTATTAGCACCCCCGCAACGCCTGTCATAAGACAATATCTTTAATCGAATGAGTAAAACGAGTGTGCTTTTATAAAATATTTATTTTCCCCAAAATAGAAATGAAAATGCAAATAAGAACAAAAAGTAATTTTTAAATTAGGGGACCCGACAAGGATTGACCCTGCTCATATGTATTTCCATCGAAGATGAAAAATCAGGACATACGTAGTTCTAAAAGAAAATTGTTTGTTTGAGAATTTGATGTTCTTTCAAAATTTTGTATTTTTTTTTTATTTTTGATTCATTGGTAAGAGTACAAGGAGGTGCAAACGACCATGCTCAATAGTCCTACGAATCAGAGGTATCTTCGTGTATTTTTCAGAGAAACTTTTTGTACTAAATATCGCTTGACACGTACGGTCTCTTAATTATCTAAAAACATTTTGATTAACTAGTAGAGGGAGGCCTACCTTTGACCTTGCTTATCCTTGTATTTATAAGGTTTATGTATAACTTAAAACTTACGTTATGTCAGCTTTTTGCAGACTGTCTTGGCAGAGGTTGTGTGTGTTTTAATTATTAGGTTTCTTGCAAGCAGCATACCTTTCGATTGAGAGTTTAGGTGCTCGTCTTTAATCTGTGAGCTAATGATCTTGGGCGACAAGTAGTCACCCCGAGCCAAATGGTACACTTGCCCCCAAGCTTGAGTGACAGCATGAGCGAAAAGGTTTGTTTTCAAGGGCTATGACTTTCGGATGTTCTGAGTATGGAGCGTGGTTGGCAACATCCCTTTTGCCTTTTATTTTTGGGCGGGAAAATTTGCCTTGAGGTGACGTGTCTTACTGGGGGGATGCGCCTTTTTGATCTGACGGTAGGAAGTTGATCGTACATTGTTCACCTTTCTTGAGAGGGGAGTCTATTCTTTAAATAGAGGTATTGGGGCCACAAATCACTTTGCATGTCTTCCTTTTGTTCTCCGATATCCGACAACCCGAAAACATCGTAGTGGCTAGACGCAGCGCGTTCATTCTTAGAGGTAAAGATGTCGTCTTTGTCTGGTTTCTCTGATTTTGCTGGCAGTTCTTCTTCGAGCGTTAGAGCGGGGTCAGGAGTTTCCGGGGATTCACGCCTTATATTCGAGGAGGTGTCTGGCGATGATCGCGATGAGGCCTTTGAGCAGCCTAGTGCCACTGGCGTGCTTCCATCTGAGATTGCTGAGAGCAATTTGCCTCGCCGCCAAGGATATGAGTGGGTGAGTTCTATGGTTACTAGTCAATTTTCTAGATATAGGTAGTCGTCTATGGTAACCACTTATGGTGTAGATGTGCCCATGTTTACTACGGGCAAAACGAGCACATAGTTGTTCGCTGAGCGCTGCACTCCGATACATAATGTGTGTCATGGCTGAGAAGGTCACGGTTACGACTTCTTCTACATCTATCCTTGCATGTTTACTGACTGAAACATCCGCCTTCCCTTTGACGAGTTTACTATGGGCGTTCTACACACGCTGAACGTGGCGCCCACACAACTGCATCCTAACTCTTGGGCGTCACTTCAAGCGTTTTGGCTTCTTGCCGAGATGTTTCATCTTCACCCTTCTCCCTATGTTTTTCTTTGATATTACATAAACAATTTACTGAATACCACAATCAGAGCAATAGATAACAGAAAATGGTTCACTGAAATCAAATTGCAAATCAGTCCAGCCAAGAAATAGTTAATTGTCAAATACTATCAATGTATTTATTCACGAACAAATCAAAAATCAGCAAAAGCACCAGATTCAAAAGCTAAAACAATTAATTGAATATAAACACAATTCAGAATTGCCCAAAAACAATCAGATAAGCAGCACTAACAGTTAGCTGAAAGTCACTCACGCAGCAAGACAATCCAGATTTAATAGACAGAACAAGAAGAAACAATTGATTCAAGAAAACAAGTTTCCATAAACACAGTCAATAATACAACAATCGCAGTTAACAGGAAACACTCAATTAGAATCAAGAACTGGTACAGTCAATTAAACAGATATAAAAATCAGTTCCAACAAACATAATATAACACCAGCAGAATGAACAATCAATTGAGCGTGATGAATAATAAATTGAGTGAGAGACAACAAATATGATAAAGCGTTCAAGAAGAGAGAAAGAGAGATCAAGAAAATCAACATTTATACTGGTTCACCCTTCCTCAAGGGCTACGTCCGGTCCTTTGTAACAAGCAAAGAGTTCCACTAAAAAGATCACCAAGATTAGTTCAGTACAATGCAACCCACAACAACTATGAATACAATGTAGAAACCTACTGTATAAACCCAATTACAAACCCTATACAATATGGGTACCAAAAATCACAATTACAAATCACACACCCTATGTAATTTGCAACCAAACCGCTCACAATACAAGAGATATAGAATAAGAGTGAAAACATCTATACTTCTACACAAAACAAATTACAAATGCATAAATAATAGTGTAGAAGTCTTAGCTCTAGTGTAGAACCAAGAATTGTATGAAAGCCACTCAATGCAAGGCTCCAAGATTAAGGTTCTTGAGGTTTTTCTTGAAGTAAATCACATGTAACAAGTTCTTAGAAAAACACAATTGATCAATCAAATGTCTTAGGTACTTATGAAAACACGTGCTCCCACTTATATAAGAAAACTGATTTTTAAATCTGTCAAAAACTCAATTGATTGTATCAATCATTCAATTGATTGATTTTTCTGTGACTTAGAAAAAATCTAGTAAATTGATTTCTTAAAAAAGGTTTACTGATTTACTCTTTAAAATAAGTTTTTCAAAATTTTTTAATCCTAATTTTTGAACCACTTATTTATTTGTTAAGCAAAATAAATTTTGGAGCTTACTTTGAGTGATATCCCATGCAACTCATGGTTTTATACCAAAACCACACTCACACACCCAACCTTTGTCATAGACCAAAACTCCCATCAAGCTCCGTGAAGCAATCCACTTTGCAAGCTTTAATCCATGTTGACTTCATCAAATTACTTAGCAAGCCTTGATGCTAACAATAAGCTTACAAGGTCATAAAATGCCATACATGCATAAAAGCTGAGTACAAAATCGATTCAACACATTTATCAAAATCCATATAAGAAATAATTCAACAAAAAATCAGCAGTTCCATTCTGAGCTCAATACTAAAAAAATGGTAGAATGCCGAGAAGGTACCAGTTAAAACAAAATTGTAGAATTCGCTCATCATGAAAATCTTTAGTTTTCTCTTTGTAGAGGTGCGAGCTTTCATATGCGTCCAATCTCAGCTCCCCCAACTTTTGTAGTTGTAACTTCCTTTCTGTTCCAGATTGGTCCAAATCCATATTACAGTGTTTGACTGCCCAATATACTCGAATCCGTAGGTAATGAATACGTATGTAAAATCCGTATGTAATAAATACATATGTAATGCTAAATTTACATACGAATAAAAATTTATATGTAATAATCCGTATGTAAATCAAGAATTTCTTGTAGTGATTGGGCCAAATCCATATTACAGTGTTTGACTGACGAATATGCTTGGTGCTCCAACTCCACTAGCAAGTGACACGCGTCACCAAAAATAAGTCTGTAGTGGCACATCCCAATCGGAGTCTTGTAGGCGGTCCTGTAAGCCCAAAGAGCATAAACTAATTTCTTGCTCCAATCCTTTCTATTGGAGTTCACTGTCTTTTGTATAATTTATTTGATCTCTCTGTTGGACACTTCTGCTTGCCCGTTAGTCTGTGGGTGGTAAGTTGTTGCAACCTTATGGAGAACTCCATATTTTTTCGGTAAAGCATCCATGCTTCAGTTACAAAATTGAGAGCCCTATGCAAGGAACAAAATGGCTAGTCGGGGCACTTTTAGAAATAAAGGGGAAATAGAATCAAGCTCAAGGGGAAGGCACGTTGATAATGGAGAAACATAATCGGTTAGTGAAGATTGCCACGGGGCAGACAATCAGGAAACTATCAGAATTAGGAGAAGTGCAAGGAAGCCAGCTATGAATAAGTGGAGGGAGGATTTCGTTTGGTAGCAATATTATTCTGGTGCATTCTCTCTCCCTCTGTCTCATCATAATCATTTGGTTATGCCTCTCATTCTTTCCTCTGCTATGTTGTCATTCCCTTTTCTTTGACACGTTCATGGAATATTGGCCAGGTGTTGCTGCAATGATGATGGAGACCATGACTAAGGATCAACGAAGATGTTTCTTTCTCTTTTATGAAATAAATTGATTGTTACAGTATTTCTAATTTTCATTTCTTCTAGTGCTGGAATTTAGTATTGTGATGTGAAATTTGGCACTGTTTCATCAAATTTGGCATTAATTGAAGTAATATTCAGTCCTTGTTCATTTTACCCTTCCACCCTAGTCACTGATGATGGCCCTGAGAACACCAAACCTGCGAAAAATATGGGTGCGAAAGAAATCCACTACAACACTAGAATCATCGGTTCATGTGGCTTTCGCCTCCACCCATTTAGAAACATAATCCACAACATGTAAATGAAACCAAAAGAAACAGTAAATGGTCCCACAAAGTCAACACCCCAAACATCAAATATATCACACAAAAAAATGGGTTGCTGGGGCATTTCATATCTACGGGAGATATTTCCTGCTCTTTGACACTTTTCACAAGACTTGCAATAAACATAAGCATCATGGAATAAAGTGGGCCAATAAAAACTAGAATCTAGAATTTTACGTGTAGTCATTTTCGGCCCAAAATGTCCACCACATACATATACATGACAAAATGCAAGTGTAGAGGAAAACTCGTTGTTAGGTATGCATCTCATAATGACCTGGTCGCTACAAAATTTCCACAAGTATGGGTCATCCCAAACATAATGCTTAGAAAGAAGAATGTAAGAATTTATGGAATTCTATATTTTTCATTTTTTAATTTTTCTTTTATTTTATTCTTTTGTCTCTTTCATCAAAACTATGAATTGAATGTTCTTGATGCAATCATTGAATTTATTTTCAAATTAAAATTTTGATTTTGTTTGAAATCATGAGAAATATAGGCAACTCTTAAAGCCTAAAATTATGAACGTCATTGACTTCTTTTGACACATTTTGCTTATGCATGTAGGCTTGAATAGGTTAATGAATGAAAAGAATAAGGAAGGAAGGTTTTTTTTTTTTCCAAAGGAAAGCCGAAGAAAACCCAAATGGTATTCCTCAGATAGGCAAAATAGAAGTGCCCCAGTTTTGAACATTGCTGAATATTGGGTGCAAACGCAAGACAAAGGTGCAACTTTATCTTGATACTTTTCAAACAATCCTTTGAGAAATGGATATAAACATGCCAATGAAGTTGCCCCGATTTCAGTGTAGTGGATGAATAGGTACAAATGGAATGATTTATTCACAAGGTTGGATAAACAAATGAACTTGGTAAACACTGGGGTAGTGTAATGATAATTAGAGAATTGCATCCCTAAAAGGAAGAAAACAAATTGGATAAAACAAATAGGGATTGCCCTAGTTTTGAAGTTATAAAGTTACAAAAAGGTTTGGATAAAAAGGTGGCTTGGTATTGGAAATGAAAAATAGGATAGCAATGGGAAAGGATTGCCTCAATGTTGTCTTGCTTTAATGCTTTGCTCTCACTCGGCTTGCATATTTGTAATTCCCTTTTACAAGTAGCTCCCTTATACTTTTCAAATTCAGGCACCTTAAACTTTGGAGGAATTACAACATCATGTACCAAACACAACCTAGCAGCATCCCCAAACTCACAACTACTAAGGCAATTATTCTTAGCCTTTCCTCTAAGATCTCTAGCTTGCTTTTTGTCATGTCAAAATTAATCAACATGTTTTGAATACCCTCAGGAATATTGTCCCTTGCCGTAGATGCTTTACTAGTAAGAACCTGTAGGACTCATGGCTGAGTAGTAGAAGGACTTTTATTAATTACCACCTTTTCAACATGACTAGTAGGTACTTGAGTGAACTCATGTTGACCTTTAGTGCTAGCAGCATTAACGACTGGTGGCCCATTTTCTTGATCCTCATATCCTTCGTATGGCGACTCATAGTTTAGAGGTAGGCCACATGGAGGGAACTCTTGATTTGCTTTATTCTTATGAATAGGGTCATGGGTCTGTAATGTTCTTTGTTGAAAAATAGGAGAATGTGAAGATTGAGCCTCTTCATTTTGAACAACAACTACATCTTTCAAAGCCACTATCATCTCAAACATTTGACCCATTTGATTCTTAAGTTGGTCAATGTCGGCTTTCATACTTTCTTGTATTTCACTCCAATTCTCCATTTTCGTACTGTTAGCACGAGTTCTATAAGGATGTCGCGGAATATTTGTCGTTATTATGTTTTTGTTGATTTTATTTAATGAATTGATTATATGAAAATGCAAAAATGAGAATAAATTATATGAAAAATGAAAATGAATGCATGTTGATATGTGAAACAAATGTTTAGATGTAAGTTACAAGTCTAAATGCAGAATGCATAACAAAATGTACAACATATGTTAACTCTAATTGCTTAATGCATGTCTAAGATGCACAATGCAATGTATGTCTAGATAATCAATGTATGTCTGAATATGATATGAATATCTAAATATGTAATGTATAATTGTATGTACAATGCATGTAGAAACAACTAATGCATGTATGTGAGTTGTCTATGGTACAAAATGGCATGATAATTATATGCTACCATGAATGCATGAATAAAGATAAAAGGTGAATACATGTTTATATGCACAATGCTTGATTAAATGATATGCAACATAACTTTAACTAAATGAAAAACCATGCAAATGCTTGTACCTAAAGAGGTATTTATTTCATGATACGTGTATGCAAATATGCTACATTAATTAATATGTATAAAAATAATGTTGAGGAGAAGAGGAACTTGAAAATCTCCCTTAGTGCCCTAAAAAAATTCGGCATCAAGACGCCTAGGGTTCTAGGTTCTTTACATCTATCCTCACAAAGGTGGGTTCCCAAATTCCTAAAGGTATAAAGGTCACAAGAGCTATGGCCCTCATTTATCATCTTATTGAAAGTTGTCGGTAAACAACTAGCTTATGAACAGGCAGATAAAGAGAACAGACTCTGATTAAGATTCTCATGAAAACCAAAATAGGAAGTACATCCTGTCCAGTATCACTGAATCCCTCTATTTCTAAATTTTTTCAGACCCAAGGTTTTAGGGTCCCACTCATGATATATGCATGAAAAGTGTGTGTATGAAGGGAGAAAATCTTTACCAAACCCCCCACCTGCAAAACAGCCAGAAAAGTCCTAGGCAGATATATGGTAGATATAGCATATCGTCTACCCTAGGGTTCAATATTCTAGCTATAATTATAAAAACAATAAAGCAAATTAAATAAGCAATAAAACAACAAAGGAAATACAAACATAAAAAAAACCACATTTAATTTCATTCATTCAATCAAAATGGCCTGACTCTCGAACTTTCCCCAGTGGAGTCGCCATCTGTCGTGACCTAGATCACGACTGCGGACGGCGATCCGAAAAATTATAGATTTAACAAAAAGGAGTCGCCGCCATAGTTTATTGTGGAAAAACCAAAAAATAAAAACAGAATAAGGCAAGTTTTGCAAACTAGAGATCAGTTCAGGAGTCGGTTACGTGTGAGGACGGTATTAGTACCTCACAACGCCTATCTTAAGACAGTACCTTCAATTAAATGAATAAAATCAAACGTGATTTTTTAAATATTTATTTTTCCAAAAAATAAAAAAAATAAATAAGAACAAAATAATAATTTTTAAATTAAAGGACCCGACAAGGATTGGCCTTGCTCCTAATGAAAGAAAAATCAGACCATACATAGTTATAAAAAAGTTAGATTGTTTTGGGATATTAATATTTTTTTATTTTTTAAATTTTTATTATTTTTGAATTTAAACTTTATTTTTTATTAATTTTAAAAATTAAGTTTTATTTCGAATATCGTTAGGCATGTACGGCCTTTTTGATAATCCAAATGAAATCAAAATTTTTTGAATTAAATTCACAAATGACGCGTACGGCCATTTAGAGATTTAGTTTTTAATCGAAATTTTATTCTTTTAGAAAAAGAAATTCTCACATGACGCGTATGGCCATTTAGAAATTTAATTTAAAATTTTATTTAGAACAAATTAACGTTTTTCTTCTAAAATGAGAATCAATATGAAAAGAAAGAAAATCAAATAAAAATAATGAAAATAGTGATATTGTGGTAAAAATAAATTATTAGACCAAAAAATAACAACATCAAAAATCTGCCAAAAGGTTTTTTCTCTTTTTATTCTGAATCTTCATCAATTGAATCAGGCTTAATCTCCTTCTACTCCAAAGACATTCACGCTCTAGGCCCATTTGAGGCCGATTTTCGTTGATTCAAGATCTTACATACCCTAAAATTAATTTAAGGTTGGAGATTGAAAGGAGTGGGGTTCCACGTGATGGTTGTGCTGGCGCGGCAGCCACGGTGTGGTGGTGAAGTGGAGAGTTAAGGTTGATGGTCAAGAGGAGCTCGCGGACGATGGCGCTGGATTATCGGGCTCTATGGCGAGTGATGTAGAGTACTGGCAACGGTGGAAGGGAAGGGAAGGCTTGGCGGTGCCTCGTCAGAGGTGCTGGAGGTGTCGCAGAAGTTCTGAAGGTTTCGCGAAAGTTGGTGGAGGTGCGGCGGCTCACAGTGCATGCAACGACTAGGCTCATGGTAAAGATGAGGAAGCGTTGGTGGTGAAGGGTGACACAACGGATCTGCCACTTGATGACGAAGAGGTAGGCATTGCGGCAGTGCTCGAAGGTGATGGAGGAGTTGACGGTGGTGCCAGGGTGTGTAAAAAAATGGCTTAATCTTAACTCTTTATTTTTCGCTTTCTTTAGACTTCAAAGTGAATTCTGATTATGTTTTTTTTTTATTGACACATGTTTGATGAGAGATATGAATCAATCGTGCAATCGTAACTTGCAAGCAGCAGAGAGCCAAATTGAGAAATATACCAGATTTTTTTCTTATATTGCATTCGTGAAAGCATAGTAATGGCACGGTGGAATTTCAACATCAGAGGCAAAGAATCACAAAAGAAATGTATAGTGATACAATGTAAAGCAAACAAAAAGAAGAACAGAACACACAAAATCAGCACCTATGAACAATCAATTTTCAGAATCATACCTAGACGCAATTCTTCGGTTTATGACTCCTTAATTCCAGCAAGACCAAGAGTCGACCCAAACACTCATATGTTTCTTTCTTCTTCTTTCAATTTCAAGAAATTTTCTGTCTCTTTTATTTTCTGCTAGGTTCTTTTCTGATGTATGTATGTGTCTCTTCGTGTAATCCCCTCTCCTTTCAATTTTCAGAATAATTATTAGACTGTATGAACTCAATTTCACTGCCCCTCTCTTCGTGTTCTCTTTTATAAATAAAATTTGATGATTCATTGCTTTTTTCACGCTGCCTTCACACTTACAAATTTGTTACTATCTCATCATATTTTTTCAAAACATTTCCGCGCCTCCTCCCCCTCCAATGAATCTGAATGTGCAATTTTATGATATTTATTTTATCTTTTTATTTTTTATTTATTTCATCTTTTTTAATTTAAATTTAATTTGATTTAATTTCTTTTTTAAAATTTTATGATTATGAATTAAAAGAAAATGAATATGAATAAAATTATTTTTTATTTTTTTTTTATTTTTCACCTGGACGAAATCGGGTGTTGACATCTTTTATAAAATTTCTTCATACCTCCCATTTGCTCTCCTAAATAATTCCACTTTAATGCACTTAATTGAGATAGCAGAATAATCTCCATTATTACCATTATTTGCAATTAAGCAGAATAATATCTAATTAATACTATTATTTATATTTAAGCACAATAATCACCATCAAATTTTATCACTAATCTATTCAAATTCTATTAATTAATTCTTTTTTTAATTTTAAATTAATTTTCGTACATTAAAAATGGGTGTCTGAAAAGGCAGTCAGATTATTCAGTGGAGAGAGAAAATGTGACGTGGCAGCACTTTAATAGGAATTTTTTTATTTTTTATGATATTTAATTTAAAACTTTAGTCATAAAATAAAAATGAAATCAAAACTTTTTTATTATTATTTATTTTAAAATGACAAAATATGATAAAAACATAATTTTTAAATTTTAATTTTCTTATTTTTTTATTTTGAAATAATTTTATTTGCCCGGACGAAATTGGGATATGTCTCTAAATAATGATAATATTATACCTAAAAAACCACTTTGTTATTTTAGGATGAAGTAATATTTAAAAAAAAAAAAAAAACTATCATACTTAAAAACAAAATTTAACATAAAAAATATATTTTAGTGATTTTTTTTAATGTGTGTAATAAATTCATTCATTTTAAAAATATAACAACTAAAATTAATAAAACTCAAAAGAAGAGGAATATTGTATATACATGATGCATTCATGCTTTCAAGGTATTACTCATTAAATAATTATGCAATTTTATTTTGCCCGAAATTTAAACTTATGTAGCAAATATGTAACGTGCAAGTCTTACATTTTTAGTAAACATCTAATACTAGCATATAATAGGAAAATGTATTTATTATTAGGGGAAAATGAACACCAAGTAATACTTAATGCTTAAAGATTCGGCAACTCTTGTGAATTAGAAGGCAATTCCACTTGCTAATCTCTAGGATTAGCTGCTAAAAATTTTAACTGTTAATCTGCATAAGCATTAAGCAAATATAAATATGTAATTTCCTTTTAAATTAAAAATAAAGGAGCATCAATCGCAACATCATCACCATTTTTGTGTTAGTGTGTTCCATTTGATTCATAAACTCAATCAGTATGTTCAATGAATTAGGAATTGGCGGAAATGAAGGGGAAACAAAGAATGTTAAACATCATTAGGAATGTGTTAAATTTCCACAAGAAGAAATTGAGTTCCAAAAGAGCGGTCATGTTCCTAATGCATTAAGAGATGGGAGGGGTATGGATCATGTTGCTGCAAGAATCGAAACAACATGAGATACATATTGGAATGTCTAACCATGAAATGTCTATCTAGATGATGCCCAGTTTCCTACTAGATTCTGATTTCCTTCATTCATTTCTTCAATTTCATTGCTTGCGTGAGCCTGATACAAACGCCAACCTAGTGCAAATGATATATATTGTATAATGCATGTAGGAAAAATAACATTGATTGACTTCGAAGTGTATCAGTACAAGTCTAGGTTCTATATCAATTCTATTCACAATAAGATAAATAATTATTCACAGTGTACTTTTTGTTGTCAGGCATTCAAGAGGTAATTGAGATTTGAAATTGTTACGATAACATATAAATATTTTTATGGAATAAAACTCAAGCCACCTGAAATAAATACCACAATATGACATTGTGATGTGAATCCGATTAGGATTAAATCCTAGAACCTACAACAAAGAGTATTCGAACACCTCAAGATCTCTAAGTATTCAGATTTAGGATGATCTACTCATAACCATTGCATTGTAGAATACAAAAAAGACCCTAAAGTATGAAGAAACGCCACAAGGTTGATTAGCCCTTGATAAGTTTGCAAGTCCAATGAAGAACTAAAGAGAGAAACTCTCACTTCTGAAATTTCCAGAATAAAAATTTGTATTTCAAATTCAATGCCTGTTTACATGTGTATTCTTGACTTAAATATACTTTTGTTGTTTCTAAAAGCTGATATGACTCCTCATTAACTTATAAGCCTCCTAATTTAATGCAACAACTTCATTTTGACACAATTTCAGATGAGTAATTAACTACATGAAATGGGAATACGAAAAAACACAATTTACTAAGTATGACTTCTTTAGGCCCTATGGAAAATTAATCAAAATACATCAAAACAAAATTTAAAATTCGTTCAAAGTAATGACTAACTCATTAGAATTTAATCTCAGCCAAAATAGCCTATTTAGACTTAAATTTGGTGGCACATCGCATATGGACCTCGTGCTTCAGTTGGATTATTTCTGGCTCAAAACTCCTTCGTTGAATCCTTCATCAACCCATATCAAATTAAGAATGAAATCAGGTTCAAAGTCAGTCTTCAAATTTGTTTGCTAAGCCAAAATGTCTTGAATCAACCCACTCAATGCCATCTTCAACATTCTGGCCCTTGACCTTGTGATTGGTCTAGTTGGAATTTGCAAAGGGTCATTGGATTGCTTGCATTTGTACATTCTTGAGTCTGATTAAACTTAAGCTCTTGGTTCCCATCATCCCCTCTTTCCTCAAAAGGATTCGACCTTGAATCATCACCTGCATCATAAGGAGATAAATCAGCAACATTAAAGGTAGTACTAACATTATAGTTACTTGCAAGATCAATCTTATAAGCATTGTCATTTATTCCTTCAATGACTTGAAATGGCCCATCTTTCCTAGGAGACAATTTGGATTTTCTTTAGGCTGGAAATATTTCTTTTCTCATGTACCCATACCCAATCTCCTACTTCAGTGAGTCGTCTCCTTCCTTTATTGGCATGAGCTGCATATTACTCATATTTTCTTTTTAATTTGTTGTTTAACTCGCTCATGAATTTTCTTCACCATCACAACTTTCTTCTTACCATCAAGGTTGACTCGTTCATTGATAGGTAATGGTATCAGATCTGTTAGCACCAGAAGATGCTATATTGATTTGATGAAGCCAAACCAATTACAACTAAAGTTGCTGAGTTAATTTGAAGAAATCAGTCAAGTTGACCAAGTCAAGAGCAAGTGCTTTCAAGTGAAGATGCATGGAGTTTGCATGAAGATTGGAGTTTTTGGGTCTAGGCTTTAGGTGGTGTTGGTGTGTCTAGATTGAGGTTAAAATCTGTGATGATGAATGTGTTGATCATTGATAAGCTTCACTGTGAAAATTGGCTTTAGCAAGGTTTTAAAAATCATTAAAAACAGATTTCAAATTTTGATAAACCGTTTTAACTGTCTTTTAAAATTTAGTCGACTGAGTGTCAAATCAATCGACTAAAGTTTGATAGTTGTCACTACAGCTGTTTATATAGCTGGTGCGTTTTCAAAAGAACATACACAGAGAATTTTAAAACATACTACACTGATTTGATTTGAGATTTGACAAGCAAGAGAAAACACAACCACATTTTTTGAGATCAAGATCAATTTGAAGTTTTCAAAGAATTCATCAAGAACTAAATTTCTACATTCTGTTGGAGCTTGGAAACTGACTGTACATTTCTACATCATTGATCTGACCTCAGCCTAAGCACTCTATACCTGTTTCTTCTTACATTTATGATATGTTGTATAGAGTTGCTTGTGTTAGTTAATTTATGTGTAAATCTTTCATCTGTATTGAAACTACTATTGTATTCTTGAATTACTGTGGTGTAATTCGTGGTACAGTGAGTCTGTACTGGTGGTTCGCCTGCTGCGGGGAGCAGTAAGAGGCGTTTCTTGGTTATATAGTGATCTTTCATCTGTATTGAAACTACTACTATGTTCTTGAATTACTAGGGTGTAATTCGTGGTACAGTGAGTCTGTACTGGTGGTTCGCCTGCTGCGGGGAGCAGTAAGAGGCGTTTCTTGGTTATACAGTGGATTATGTATAACTGTGACTTGCTGTAGGTTTCAACAAGGGTGTTCTTAAAACACATAGTGGGTTTCTGTGTGGTTTCTTGTTCTGCTGTAGGTTCAGCAGTGGTCTACTGCGGGGAGCAGTGAGGCGTTTCTAGGTTATACAATGGATTCTGTATAACTGTGACTTGTTGTAGGTTTCAGCAAGGGAGTTCTTGAAACACACAGTGGGTTCTATGTGGTTTCTTGATCTTCTGTAAGTTCAGCAGTGGTTTGCTGCGGGGAGTAGCTTTTGCTTGCTGTGAGCAAGTGTTGTAGACTTGATCAGGTTGATCACTTTTAGTGAAATCCTTACTGTATGTAAGGGACTGGACGTAACCCATTTTGTTGGGTGAACCAGTATAAAAATCTTTGTGTTCTTGAATCTTCTTTCTCTATCTTGGTCACTGATTTAATTGTTTGGTTCATTGTATACTGTAAACTATTTTCAGAATCAATAATTGGACTTTATTGGTTTAAAGACTTAATCATCTTTTAATAATTGTTTCTTTCACAAAAAGAATTTTATTTTTGATTGGTTCTTAATAATTCAAACTGTTAACTGAATTAAATTTGACCAGTTCATTATGTGTAGTTAACTTCTTTCTATTTTATTGTAGTTAATTAGATCGCTTCCGCACTTGCATATTAATCAAGTCTGTCTAAACCATTTGAATTCTGATAAATCTATTTGGTTTGTTGTATTGTGTTGTGACTTGATTAAGTTTTGTTTACTGATTCATTCTACTGCACTGTTCAGTAAAGTCAATAAAGATCCAGTCTATCAAACTGACTTGCATTTTCTTAAAAGATTAAATAGTTTTGAAAAAGATTTTGAAATCCAATTCACCCCCCTCTTGTATTTCAGCCAAAACAGTTTCTTACAAGATCCATTGGAGTTAACAAATTAAAATCATAAACTACTTCAAAAGGAGAACAGTTAGTAGATGAGTGCACAATTTTTTCATAAGGAAATTCAACATATGACAAGCAGTCTTTCCAATTTTTCAAATTATTTTGAACAATGGTTCTAAGCAATTGAGATAATGTTCTATTCAAAACTTCAGTTTTACCAAATGTGTCATTTCCTATTCACTACAACAAAAATCAAATCTTTGTCCTTTTCTGACTTTGCAAACCCCAAAACAAAATCCATAGACATTTCTACCCAATGTTCATTAGGTACAGGTAAGAGTGTATACAGTCTATGTGGCAAACTTTTGATTTTGCTCCCTTACATTGAAGGCACTTATCAAAAATTTTCTCAACCTCATGCTTCATTTTTGGCTAATAAAAATGTTCATGCAGAACATCTAATGTTCTTTTAACCCAAAATGTCACATTAATCCCCCTTCCCATGGGCTTCCCTCAAAAACAACTCTCGCATAGAAGATTGAGGTATACATAATTTATTTTCCCTAAATAAGTAACCGTCAACTCTATGAAATTCTTGAATGCCCCTTTTTTACATGCAATAGATATTTGTGCAAAGTCAGAATCATGTTCATGCAATTCTTTTACATGTTCAAAACCAATTAACTTTGCATCAAGAGAAGTAAGTAGAGCATACCTTCTTGATAAATGAACACAATATGCACAATACCCAAATTTAAAAACCAGTACACAATATGTTGAATACAAAAAATTAAATTGATTAATTGAAAATATTACATAGAAGATGCAATTATGAACCAAGATCATTCGTGAATCAAGATTAGAGAGAAAGATCAGACACGCAAGATTTATGCTGGTTACCCTTTCTCAAGGGCTACATCCACTCTTCCTAGCCAACAAGCAACAAAAATTCACTAATCACTCTTAATTGTAAATCCTATATAATCAAGATACCTTCTTGCACCTTGCAAGAATTACAAAACACCTTCAGTAACTTTTTTCCTTTGCACCTTGAAAAATAGACTAATTGTACATACACTAGCAAAGCTATAATCCTTTATAGTAATACATAAAACAACTAATTGAATGAGTTTTGTAACACTAAAACTCTCCTGCAATCTATTTGAAACAAAATAGGTTTAAAGAATAATTGCCAAAATTCTTCCCTGGCCTTCAAGATGATGTAAACAATGTAGAATTTCACAAACCAGTGGAAGAACTGTAAGAATACCTTCTTGATCAAAGATTCTCTCCAAAAAACAATTTGTGCTTTCTTTCTTGAAGTTTCACAATAGTAGTAAATTTCTCTCTATGTGTGTATTCTCTTCTGTATTTTTTGTTAGCACCAAGAGTTGCTAAGTGATTTAATGAAGTCAACTTAGATCAAAGCTTGCTAAGTTGATTGATGAAGCCATCATGGACCTTGAGGGGACTTCTCTTGGGTTTTGGTCTAGAACTAACGTTGTGTGTGTGTGTGGTTTTTGGTTCAAAACCATGAGTTACATGATATTCCACTTGAAAATAGCTTCAATTCACTTTGTTTAATAAGCAATTAAATTGGAGTAAGGGAGGATTAATAGTTTTCGAAAACCTATTTTGAGAGAAAAATCAATGAATTGTTTTCGGAAATCAACTTGCTGATTTTTCTATTTTTCAGAAAAAATTAATCGATTGAATTGAAAAATCAATCAATTGATCTTTAACTGCAGTAGCTATTTTAAAACAGATTGCCTATATAAACTGTAGGGATGGGTTTTTCAATACATAAGACTGATTTTCTGTGAACCTATAAGTGAGAAAAGTGTGCTAATACCTTAAGACATATTAAGACATTGTTTTATATCAAAAAAAGCTCAAGAAATTGAGTCTTGTATCTACTCTTGTGGAATTTTCGTGCATCCTTTGTTCTACTCCAAAGTTAAGTCTTCTCCACTAGTCTTATATCAGTTTATATTATGTTTTCTGTGCAGAAGCAATTTGGTTTACATTACTCTTATATTTTTGAGTGCTTTTGGTTACAAATTGCATAGGTTTTGTGGTTCTTAATTTTGTAGTTGTGTTTCAAATTGCATAGGGTGTGTAATTTGTAATTGTACATTAGGGTTCTACACTGTTCTGCAGTATTTGTGTGGTACAGGGGTTGTGTACTGTAGTGCATAGTGGTTTCTTGCTTGGTGCGAGTGTGATTGTATTGTATTGAATTGGATTGATCTTGGTGATCTTCTAGTTAAAGTCTTTGCTTGTTGGCAAAGAGACTAGACCTAGCCCTTGAGGAAGAGTGAACCAGTATAAATCTACACACATTTGTGAAATCTATCAAATTTTATATTAATTATTTCTCGACTTCGATTAATTGTTTTCTCTGCTACTGCTGGTTTGTGTTTTATGCAATTAGTTGATTCACCTGCTTAATTGATTGCATTTTGTTCTTATTTCCAATTTACTATTTTCAACAAATTGTATTCGCTGATCAATTTAATGAAATTTTGGAACTTTGACTTCTTTAAGAAATTTCAATTTATTGAGTTTCGGTTTTAATTAATTGTTTTCTGTTTCAATTAATTGTTTTCTATTTTTTTTTTTAAGAATCTTGAAAAATCACATTCCCTGTTTGGGTTATTTCACTGTTTGGAATAGTTTCTTGACATGGGTTGAGTTGTTGTTCAAATAATTGTTTCTTGAATTCAATTAATTGGATTTGTCTTGTTTTGTATTGTCAGTGTTCTTCAATTAACTATTTATGTTATTCAACTAATTGTTCTGGGTTGTGCCGCATTGTGTTCTAGATTCAATTGATTACTTCTATGTATCAATAAACTTTTTCTTGCTATTTGTTGTTCTGTGCGCTATTTCCAATTGATTATTTTTTACTTTCAATTGATTTTTTGTTGTACACTTCAAACTCAAACTTTTGATTGTTTTAATAAAGAGTTTTCATTCTACACTAAATTACTTTCCATCTTTTGCGAAAATCCTTAAAAGTTCAATTCACCCCTCCCCTCTTGAACTCAGCCAAAACTACTTTTCAATTGGTATCAAGAGCAAGAGCTTCTATTTTGTTGAGGGAGCTTCTATACACAGACCACCAATGTTTAGTGGTGTGAACTACCAATTTTGGAAAGTAAGAATGAAAAACTTTGTTGAATCAATTGATCATGGGATTTGGAATGCTATTGTGAATTGTCCATATGTTCTTATGACTGTTGTGAATGGTGTCCATGTTGAGAAATCTTATGATGAGTTGAGTGATGCTGAAAATAAGAAAATGCAATATGACCGTGTCGCGAAAAATATAATAATCTCTGCTTTGAACCTTGATGAGTTTTTCAGGGTATCACAATGCAATTCTATTAAATAAATGTGGGACATACTTGAAGTCACACATGAGGGAACCAATGATGTAAAAAGAGCCAGAAAGGATGCACTGATCCAGGAGTATGAATTGCTTAAGATGCAGCAAGGAGAGACCATTGTTGATGTACAAAATGGGTTCACTCACATTGTCAACCACTTGATTGGATTGAGAAAACAATTTGACAAAGAGGAACTAAACATCAAGATCCTAAGGTGCCTGGACAGAAGCTACCAGCCTAAAGTGACAGCTATATCAGAGACGAGAGATTTGACTACACTCACCACTACAGCACTCTTTGCCAAGCTGAGCGGGCATGAGCTGGAAATAACTAGGTTGAAGGAAATGGAGACTGTGGAGAAAAAGACCAGAAGCCCTCAAGACAAAGGCTATAGATGTAGAATCCAGTGAGGCGAGCTCTGATGAATGCGGTGATACTGAGAATCTGAACTTGCTAACAAGGAGATTCCAAAAATTCATCAAGATGAAAGGCACAGTGAAAAACCAACAAGGCAAGAGGAATAATAAGAAATCTTATATTGGTCCAAGCCATGTGAAGAAAGAAAAAGCACAGGAGAAGAGGAGCAGTAGACCTAGGAAGAGCATAAGAGCATACATAGCATGGGAAAATAATAATACCTCTTCTAGCAGCTCTTCACATGAGGAAGTTGAAGCAAACATGTGTCTTATGATTGGACAGAAATCTAAGGTCAGTTTGACATCGAAGAAGTAGCTTCGATATCTAAACAATGGATGCTCCAAACATGTGATTGGTGATGCTTCTAAGCTAAGGAATGTAAAATGGGCACCATATGACTTTGTCACTTATGGAGACAACAACCGAGGAAAAATACTTAGTGTTAGTGACATTGGAGAACATGATGATGATGTAAACATAAAGGATGTTCTTTTAGTGGATGGATTAAAGTATAGCCTACTCAGTATAAGTCAAATGTGTGACAGAGGCTACAAGGTTACATTTGAGCCAGACTTGTGCCTAATTGCATATTCAAAAACAAGTGAGACTATACTTGCAAGAAAGTGTTAAGACAGATACAGATGATGAAGATCCAACTGGACAAAGAATTGGTACAGAAAGAATAAACCAAAGAAAGTTACTCAGTTGCAGGAAAAATCAACTGATTGAATCAAGAAATCAATCGATTGACTCTGGAGTTGGTGTAGAGAAAAATCAATTAACTATTTTCAGAAACCAACTGCTGATTTTTCCGTTTTTCAAAAAAAATCAATCGATTGAATTGAAAAATCAATAGATTGATTTTTAACTGCAGTAGCTATTTTAAAATAGAGTGCCTATATAAACTGTAGGGGTGCATTTTTCAACACACAAGACTGATTACCTGCTAACCCATTAGTGAGAAAAGCGTGCTAATAGCTTGAGACATTGTTTTACATCAAGAAAAACTCAAGAACTTGAATCTTGTAGCTACTCTTGTGGAATTTTTGTGCATCCTTGGTTCTGCTTCAAAGCTAAGTCTTCTACACTGGTCTTATATCAGTTTATATTGTGTTTTCTATGCAAAAGCAATCCCATTTACATTACCCTTGTATTTTTGAGTGGTTTTGGTTATAAGTTGCATAGGTTTTGCGTTTTGTGATTTTGTGGTTGTGTTTCAAATTACATAGGGTCTGTAATTTGTAACTGTGCAGTAGGGTTCTGCACTGTTCTACAACATCTATGGGGTGCAATGGTTGTCTATTGTAGTGTGTAGTAGTTTCTTGCTTGGTGCAAGTGTAATTGTAATGAATTGGATTATCTTGATGATATTTTAGTGAAATTCTTTGCTTGTTGGCAAAGAGACTAGATGTAGCCCTTGAGGAACATTGAACCAGTATAAATCTTGGTGTTCTTGATCTCTTTTTGCCCTCATATTGATTCGCGCATTGTTTCTGCAGAGTTTTGTGAAATCTGTCAAAATTTCAATTAATTGTTTCTCAGCTCCAATTAATTATTTTCTCTACTGTTGTTGTTTTGTGTTTTGTGCAATTGGTTGATTTTCCTGACAACACTGCACCCAACAGCACATAATACCCTTGCTCCCAGCAAGTCAATAAACTACACCTAGCCACACACAATACCCTTGCTCCCAGCAAGACAACACTGCGCCCCGCAGCACACAACCTACTGCACCCCACCACAGTTGTGAAACCAATGTAGAAAACTATTGCACCAACCCACTAACACACCCTATGCTAAATGGGTCACAAAACCACAATTACAAATCACAAGCCCTTCGTGATTTGCAACCAAACAACTCTCAATACAGGAGATTACAATTCAATATCAATAACAACAGTACTTTTACGCACAATGGATTACAAATGGATGAAGAACAGTGTAGAAGACTTTGCTTTGGTGCAAAACCAGTTTGCACGAAACCCACTCAAAGAATAGCTCCAAGATTCAAGTTCTTGAGATCGTTGTAGTTATAAAACTGTGTGAAAAGTGTTCTCAAGTGAATGGCATTTTTTCTCTCTTAGAAAATCACAAGTGATTGCTCAAAATGTTATATATTATGTTTTTTGTAAGTTTCAAATCGTGCGCCAACCTTCTATAGAAAACTGTTTTATAACAGACAAAATATTCAATCGGTTGTTTTAATCATTCAATGGATTGATTTTCTCTAGTAAGTTTAATTTTGAAAAATAGTTTACTAATTTTAATCTCAAAATGTTTTTTCAAAATCGTTTAGCCATTTTTAGTCCTTTTCAATCATTATGAATCTTTTGAGCTCTCCTCAAGTGAAGGAATCATGCAACATGGTTTTGAACCAAAACCACACTCAATCTAAGTCCTAGACCAAAACTCCATCCAAACTCCATGATAGCTTGAAGTAATCCACTTGCAAGCTTTGATCCATTTAGACTTCATCATATTGTTGGCTTCATCAAATCACTTTGCAACCTCGGTGCTAACAGAGTTATCCTTACAGTTGTAGCTTGGAATATTTTATGAGTGACTCTTCCTCTTATACAAAAACAATTCACAATAACAGTCATTCAAAATTAGAGTGGAGACCAGTAGGTTACATAAGTATATATTTTTATTTACATTTCATCTTACTCAATTTCAATTTCAATATCATTATTCAAGTAAAAAAGAAAAAACAAATGCAACAGTCGTCACTCTGACAACCCTTCGCATCATTATTTATATTCTTCTTCTTTTATTTACATACCATGATTTATTTTCTTACCCACTAGCTTTACTTACTCTTTTTTTTTTGAAAAAAAACATATAATAAAAATTGCACTTATGCATTTTACCTAATATTTCTATTAAATGTTTTGAAATTTTTTTCTCTCCCTAATATTTCTATTAATATTTTGTTCTTTTTAAGCAAGTTTTGACATTTCATAAGTAATGTTAGATATCAAGATGGTTACACGCGTCATAGAATATTTAATACGAAACTTTAAAAATAATTATTATTTAGGTATTTTGTAAGATTTTCTTATACGTAATATCATATTAAAAAAATAAAAAATATAAATATAATTTCTTTTTCGAAAATAAATAATTTACATTATATCCACTAACAGTATGACTTGTCAAAGATATCATGAATAGTCACTCACACTATCTTGTACTCAAAAAACTATAAAAATATAAAAATATCAAATTTTTCAAATATTAAATTTTCGAAAATTAAAAAAAATATCAAAACACCAACAAACAATTTTCTATCCAAAACCACGTAAATCATTATTTTCCATCATTTATGGAAACACGTAGAAGCAAGGTTCATCCTTGTCAGGCCCAAAATAAAACAAAAATATTTTCCTTGTTTTTACTTGCATTTTTGTTTCTTTTTCGGAAAAATAAGCATTATAAAAAACCACTCTCATTTTTCTCACTTGATTAAAGGTATCATCTTATGACGAATGTTGTAGGGTGATAATACCTTCCCTGCACGTTACTGACTCCCGGACCCTTGTTTGATTTCGCAGACCATTTCTTTATCTTTTAATTTTTCATAGTTTTTCATAATAAACTAGCGACTCCTCTGATTGATTTGTTTTTTGAGAAAGCACTACCTTTCTATTTGTTTCGTCTTCTCTGTTGTGATCCCAATTGCGACAATATGTGGTGTATATAGAAAAGAATTTAATTTGATCTTATATTATGATTATGGAGTTTTCATTGTACATATATTTCTTGATTGGATGATAAAATTATGTGTTTTTGGTTGTATGCATAAAAAAAATTAATGTTTCTACTGTAAGTTGATTGAATATTTTATGCATATGCAGTTAATGTTATAATAAAATTGTTAGCTTTTTTCTACAAAAGAGAAAGATTAAGAAAATATGAATTATTTGAATTGAAATCACTACAAAAAATGTATGTGGTGACAATTATTTTTGTATTCAATGTCATTTATAAACACCACTATATACACGTCTAGCGATTTTGCATACCACCGTAGATCTAGACGCTACAAAATATAATATGGCATTCTTGTGTGAACCATTATAGCATCCACCATTTAACAACTTGTATAAAACGATTTTCTTATCATTTAAATAATGTTAGTTAAAATTGTCAAAATTGTTTTAATTGATAAATCGATTTTAACACAAAAAATGGTGCATGCAAATGTCATGATTGAAGTTATAATATGACATTTGTAATGACTATTATTATAATAAATTGTAAACTATAATATGTTATTTGGAACTATTGTTGTTAGATTATTAAATAAATTAAATATATCCACTAGTTTATAATCTCATAATATAATTAAACCTACTTTCTAATTACTAATAAGATAATTAAAAAATACACAAACTTGTAATAACAAAATATTTGTCACAAACTGATAATAACAAATATTGCTTTTTCAATACTAAGGTTCACATTGTTCAAAACTATATTATATTGTATCTGATAACTTAAAATTTCAAGATACTAATACAAGACAACTATTAAAAATTATTCAGACAGTATTACAAATGAGCTACTACAAGACTAGATAAAAAAAAATAACTACATTAATCGATGTTATGTGCTCTGCTTGATCTTATGATCTGATTTGGTGATGAAGCACCACTTCCAATATTTTGGTGCCTGAAATAAATAAAAGAAAAAGTTGTAAGTTATTCATGTTTATAAAATAAATGAAGATAACAATATTAAAATTGTAGCAAAACAATCCTCAAATACTAATACCTCTTCCCCAACCCCGTCTACAGAACAAAAACACAAAATATAAGTTATTGGGTGAAAGAAAATGAATGATTGTATCACATCGCTAAAGAAATTCCAAAATTAAAGTTAAAACAGATTGAACATATAAATTCACCTCAATAGACTCAATGAAAGGCAATGTTGCTCTTTGTCCATAAGCACTAGCAATTTGGAGAGTCTAGTTCACATATCTTTATGTAAGAGATATGTATAAATGCCTCATGCAATAGCTAGTCATTCCAATAGCTTGAAAGTAACAATCAAACTTCAGTTACCATTCCTCAAAGCTTGTACTAGAAAAATCTGGAATAGATTAATCCTGATGAAGGGAGGAATCTGCAATCAATTTTCATGAAAGAGGTCAACAATAAGAAAAAATGAAAGATATGCAAGTTATTGTTCGTACCTTTTAGTTTGCTAGGTACTACATCAATTCTACATGCTACGGTTTTTTATCAAAATTGTAACAAATTTAAACTTAGTTTTTTTAGCATAATTTATGCAAGTTTGAAGTTGTTAAACTATTATGCACTAACTAATTAATGTTTTAGATTTGGATGTATTTTTTTTTATTAACTAATTAATGTTTTGGATTTGGATGTACTTTGTTTGTAGACAAAAAGTGTGGTGTAGAGGCTTTGATTTGGGTAAACTAAAGAGAACCAACAATTTAAGTACGGGACCATGCTGCGGAAGAAAGGACCAGGTTACTTTTCATTTTACTAATTAATTTATATTTAGTGGGTAAAGAGATATGTTAGAGAAATCTTGTACCATATAAACATACATTTGATAACTATATAAAGTCAATAACATTATGATTGATATAAAATAATTTATAATTAAACATTGAAGATTGAAGATTGTAATTAGTATTACCTAAATTCATTTTTGAATAAGAATTTAGTTAACTAAAATTCTATTTTCATGTTTTTCTTTTCATAACATGGATTGGTTTTATTCAAATCGTACTTGGATGTATGATAGATGTTATACTAGTAGAGGTGGTTTAAAAGAGAGTTTTATAAATGGGGTTGAAGAGTTTGCCATTAAAGCTTGTCAACAACAAAATTATTTGAATGAAAGCAAGCTTAGATGTCCATGCAATAAATGTCATTGTACAAAGATTTTTCCAATTAAAATGGTCAAGGTTCACCTCTTTAAGAACGGTTTCATGCCTAATTATTATGTTTGGATTCATCATGGTGAACAAATGCCACATGTTAATGACAATCATGTTAGTGTTCCAAGTAGTGGTGTACATGTGGATGAAAGTGAAAAATTTATAGCAATGCAAGACATGGTGTACGATGCTCTTGTGCAACATGAAACATTTGAACCATCCAATGTTAATAACCAAGAGGAGCCTCCCAATGAAGAAGCTCAAAGATTTTGTGATTTGTTGTTAGAAGCTAATAAGCCATTGTTTGAAAGGGCTATAGATTCTAAATTATCAATATGTGTCAAATTGTTAGCTTGCAAGTCTAATTGGAATGTTCTTGACCAATGTTTGGATTTTATTACAAAAATGTTGTTGGATGTTACACCTATAAAAGAGGATTTGCCAAAAAGTTATTATGATGCCAAGAGGCTAGTGTCAATGTTGGGGTTGAAAGCTACGAGGATAGATTGTTGTATAAAAGGTTGTATATTTTTTTATGATAATGAATATTGGAAAAATGATGGACACCTACTACAATGCAAATTTTGTCATAAAACATGATATCATGGCCCAAACGTTGGAACAAGTAAAAGAAAACCCATTCCAATGAAGACAATGTTTTATTTGCTTATAATTCGGGATTGCAAAGATTGTTTGCATCCATGCAAACTACAGGACAAATGACATGGCACTATGATAATAGAAGACCTTTGGGTGTGTTACGACACTCCTCTGACGGTCAAGCCTGGAAAAATTTTAATCAAGTACATCCTAATTTTGCTGTTGAGCCACGTAATATACGACTTGGTCTATGCTCTGATGGATGTAATCTATATATTCAAGCATCAGCAAAACCTTACTCTTGTTGGCCAGTAATTGTCACCCCGTATAATCTTCCTCCTGAAATGTGCATATCAAGACCTTATATGTTTTTGAGTTGTCTCATTCCTGGTCCACATAATCCAAAGGCTCGTATTGATGTTTATTTACAACCACTTATTTGGTGATCTTAAAAAGTTGTGGAGTGGTGTTCAAACATATAATGTTTCAAGGAAGCAAAATTTTATGATGCGGGCAAGTTTGATGTGGACAATTAACAATTTCCCTACATATGGCATGTTGTCAGGTTGGGGGACTCAAGGTAAATTGGCTTGCCCATATTGCATGGAGCACAAAAAGGCCTTTAGGCTAGAACATGGAAAAAATAATAGTTGGTTTGACTCACACCGCAGGTTCTTGCTTAACACTCATACATTCAAGAGGAATAAAAAGGCTTTCGTAAATGCCAAAGTTGAAATGGGTGGACCACCATCTATGTTGACATCTGAAGAGGTTTATCATACAGTTAAGAATATACCAAGATGAGCCTCACATGTCCAAATTACCAGGTTATGGAGAGTGGCACAATTGGACAAAAAGAAGTATCTTTTGGGATCTTCCATATTGGAAAGATAATTAAGACACAATCATGATGTTATGCATATAGAGAAGAATTTCTTTGACAATATATTCAACACCGTCATGGATGTCAAAGGTAAGACAAAGGACAGTGATAAGGCAAGAAAATACCTATCATTGTATTGTTGAAGACCTGATTTGGAGTTGAAGTTGCAATCTAATGGGAAGATTTTAAAACTAAAAGCAAAATACACTTTAACTGATGAGCAATCAAAGTTAGTTTATCACTAGATAAAAGAACTTCGTATGCCTGATGGTTATTCTTCAAATTTGGCAAGATGTGTAGATGTAGACAAGGGGAGGATACATGGGATGAAAAGTCATGATTGCCATATATTCATGGAGTGTTTACTTCCTATTGCATTTAGTGCATTACCAATGCATGTTTTGAATCCACTTGTTGAACTTAGTCATTTCTTCAAAGATTTGTGCTCGACAACATTAAGGGATCATGACTTGGTTAGAATAGAAGAAAACATTTCAATCATTCTTTGCAAGTTGTGGAGAATATTCCCCCTGGATTCTTTGATTCAATGGAACACCTCCCGATTCATCTTGCTAATGAAGCAAGACTTGGTAGACCAATTCAATATAGATGGATGTATCCCTTCAAAAGATATGACAAAATATCATTGTTAATTCTTAAAAATAGTTCAATTATTTTTCTAAATCCATCTCCATTTACTTTATTTTAAAGGTTTATGGGTGATTCTGAACGCTCAATCAAAAATAGGGCTCGATTTGAAGGATCAATTTGTGCATCTTACTTGCACTGAGAGACAATTCACTTTTGTTCCCACTATTTCAAGAATTTTATGTTGTCACCACGAAATCTTAGAAATGAAATACCTCATGCAAGTCAAGGTTCTCCATCAATGTTATCCATCTTTAACCAGCCTGGTCGTTCTTCAAGGAAAAAGTTAATCCATTGGTTCAACCATAAAGAATGGAATTCTGTGCATGTTCATATTTTGATCAATTGCAACGAAGTAAAACCATACCTCGAGTAAGTATATCAAACATTTCTGATTTTGGTCAAAATTGGTCTTTTAAATAAACTCTTCCTGATTCTATTGATATGTGTCACAGTTCATTCTTGCAATCGAATGCGTCGAATGATATACATCAACATTTTCCTAAATGGTTTAAGGATCAAGTACGTATATTTCATTGTGATTAAGTTATGCGTTATATAACCTAATAAATTTTAATTTTATATGTCTTGCCTTCATAAGTTACAAGTGAGCCTTTAAATGTGAGAAACGTACACTTAAAAGAATTGTCATATGGCCCTTTAACATGTCTAATGAATGGCACACTTACTTTGTTAATGGGTACAAATTTCACACTCATGAATGGAGTAAGGTAAAAAAACAATAAATAGTGGTGTTTATGTAAAAAGGCTCACAGAAGGAGGTCACGATGATTTCTATGGGATCATTGAACACATATATAAGCTAGAGTGCAACACTTCAGGCTCCCCAAAGAAAGTGGTGGTATTTTATTGTAATTGGTTTGATCCATCACATAGAGGTACAATTGTGGATCATAAATATGGAATTGTGGACATTCATATGGAAAAAAGATATTTACCTTTTGATCAATTTATCCTTGCACATAATGTAAGACGTATATTATGTCCCATATTCGTCATCAAGAAAGGATAAAAAAAGGTTGGTGTGTTGCAATTAAAACAAAGCCTAGAGGTCGCATTGAATCTCTTGATGTTCCTTACCAAATAGATGAAATGGCACATGTAAATGAAGTAATTGAAGTTGAAGGTATTTCGGGATTCCAACATTCACAGGTTGATGTTGAACAAGTAAAGGAAGATAATGAAGAGGAGTTTGAAGAGGAGAACGAAGAGGGCAATGAAGAGAAGTTTGAAGATAGTGAAAATGAGGACATTGAAGATGTTTATATTGAAGAGTATAGTGAAGATGGGCAACTTGAACGAAATGATTCAGATGAAGACAATGAAGATGATGAATTTGATGATGATTGAATTATAACTTAGGAATATCTTTATTGAAATTGGATCAATGTTTAACAATTGTTAGTGATGCTTATTTTTTTTCATGTAATAACATATAATGATTTTTCTGTGAAACAAAATTATATTATGTTGTATGTTTTTAATTTTAGGATGTTGTTTTCATTTATAATTGATAACATCATTTTTTGTTATAGATATGTCTTCAAGAAGATGTGACCAACCAAAACCTTTCTTATCTAGTCAAAATAAGCAGAAAAGGGCAATGAAGGGTAGAAGACCACGATATGTGCTTAAAGTAGATATCACACCCCTTGCACCTATTGCACTTGTACCTTTCCCATCCCCAACTCCTGAACATACATCTTCTCCTTCCCCAGGTCTCACCCCTATCTCACAAGGTGCTGCACCTACAGCTGCATCTTTCCCATGTCCTAGGACTGCAAACATACCACCTCAATCAAGAAGAGTCATTCCTCCCACCATATCATCTCCAACCCCAGTTGTTGCATCAGCTCCTTCCCCACCAGTTACAACACCCTCAACATCATCAGTACCATCACCATTGCCAAGGGTTACACCATTACCAACACCCTCACCACTTCCAATGCCTTCTATAATTGGTGATTCTCCTATTGAGGAAGGTCCACAGATATTACTAATGAAAGTGATGAACAATCAAACATTGTTGACGACGATCTCACACTCGGTCATCTTCTTCCTATGATTTCACCTTATGATCTTGGGTAAGTAATAATTATAAATAAAATATTTAATATTATTTCTTTAATCAATTTATTGTCTAATAATTTCAACCTTGTTTTTTTTAGGTTTCATCCCTGTAGGGTTGCATTAGGGTTTCATCACAGGCAATCACAATGACCATTAAACAACAATATCGTGAACCTTGGCTTACATGACGTTCAATGACTGATACAGATAGGGAAATCTTCTTTCAAAGTTTTAAAGTAATTTTCTCATTTAATATCAACAAAATTGTTGCATTAGGGTTGTTGAATTCAATTCAAATGTCTGTATGTTTTGATATAAATGTAATTGTTATGCAATGTTAAGTTATTGAGAGTTGATGCAATGTTATGTTTCTTTAGTTATTATTTCTTTAATGTCACATATTCACAAAGTTTCTCATTTTTAAGTGCACATTTTGTGTTTATGTAGACAAAACTTAGTTGGAAACTTGAACATGAGGAAATAATTAGAAAAAACTTCCACTCCAAAGCCACACATAGGCTATCAAAAATATTTATGGAAGCCAGAAAAAACTGGATAAAACCTAATTGGATGTTTGATGAAGTGTGGAGTTCTTTGCTATCGAAGTGGAATTCACCTGACTTTCGTGCCAAGTGTATTCAAGCGCAAAAAAATCGAGCATCTGACTCGGGTGGTTCTTTACACACTGGTGACTCCATAACTACACATGAGCACGCCATTTGCATGGTACGTATACAAAATATATATGTTGTATTAAATTTTGAGTGTAATTGATTTTGAATTATACTTTATGATTATATATTATTCTATTATACAATATATGATATTGCCTTGCATAACCACAATATTATTTATATTGTTCATAGGCAAAAGTGTTGGGTCGTCTTGCACATATTGATGAGGTATTTAAGAAGACTCATAAACAGAAGAGTAATGGTGAATTCGTTGATGAAAGATTAAGAAGGACAGTTGTGAGTTATATTTGTTATTGTTATTTTTCTTTATTTTAGTAATGTACTGTATGAATAACATTAATATCATATATGAATAACAGGAACAATTTGAAACCATATTTACTCAAGCTAGATCACAAGTTGGATCTTCTACATCATAATTTGAATCATCCCCTATAGATCCTGCAGAGGAAGACAAATTAAGAATTGAAAGTTGGCTTCTTGTTGTAGGTGGAAAAAAGAAAGGTCGAATTTATGGGGTTAGAGAGTTTGCTCGTAAGTTTACATCTGGAAATACTCTCACATATCATGAACCTTCGACTTCCTCTCATGATTCAGAACAAACTCGGGAGATAAAATAACTTAAGGAAGACAATGACAAACTTAGTCAACAAATGAAAGCATTGCTTAATCTGGCTCTTCCTATACTTCTGATGAGGACCAAGAGCTGAAGTTTAACCAACCTCAAGCACTTGCACAAATAAATAATTCAAAGGATGCTTTGCAAATTCCAAGTGGACCAATCACCAGGTCAAGGGCCCAAAAACTGAAAGAGGTATTGATTGGGCCGATTCAAGACATTTTGACTGTGCAAACAAAGTCTAAGATTGATTTGAAGCCTAATCACGTTCTTAATTTGATATAGGCTGATGAAGTAATTCAATGAAGGAGATTTGGGCTAAAAGCAAATCATTTGAAGAGAAGGGCCCATTGAAAATGCATCACCAGATTTAATTTAAGTGTAAATGGGCTATTTTGGGCTTAGGTTAAAATCTGAAGAGTCACCCATTATTTTGTGGACGAATTTTAAATTTTTTATTTTGATGTATTTTGATTAATTTTCCATAGGGCTTAGAGTAGACATGCTTAGTAAATTGTGTTTTTCGTTTTCCCATTTGATGTAATTAATTAGTCATCTACAAGTGTGCCAAAAAGTTGTTACTGCATTAAATTTGGAGGCTTTAGGTTAGCTTTTTAGAAGCTCAAAAGTCTACTTAAGTAAGAAACACATGTAAAAAGCAACTTTGAATTTGAAATACGAATTTTGATTCTGAAAATTTCAGAAGTGAGGGTTTCTCTCTTGAGTTCTTCATTGGACTTGCAACTTATCAAGGACTGATCATCCTTGTGGCGTTTTTCATACTTTAGGGTCTTTGTTGCGTTTCTTTTCCGCAAGACAAGGGTGCAGAGTAAATCATCCTAAATCAGAATACTTAGGGATCTTGGGGCATATTACTTTTTGTTGTGGGTTCTGGGGATTATTCCTAACCGGATTCACATCATTTGGTAATCAGAGCTTCGTTCCTAGCAGTCAGGTTATATCTTCTATTGTTTTACTAGTTATCTCGTTTCGAAATCTATGTATCCATTTGTTCATTTCGTTTCTCAAAAAAAAACAGCATACAAAAAAAAAGAAAAAAAAAAAAAAAAAAAAGAGAAAAAGTATTATAGCATTTTGTGTTTCTGTTCTAGAAAAAAAAAAGAGTCGTATTCTGTATTCGTAGAGAATATTTCTGTATTTTAAAGTTAAGACCCTCGTTCCGAAAAGTATTGCGTCATTCTACTTGGTGTTTGGCTAGATTGAGTTGTAAGACCTTTTAAGAGCTTATAGAGAGGGCTGAAAAAAATATTCAAGAGTGTTCTAAAATTTTATTGGAATAGAAAAAGCCAAAAATAGAGAGCAAACACGAGTGTAGAGCGTCATTCTTGAGTGTAAACATGTGAGGAACAGTGAGGAACAGTGAGGAACAGTGAGGAATATTTTTTTTTTATCACTAATGTTTTCATTTCAGGTTTTACAAACGGCAAATAGAGAGGAAAATTCTGGAGACTCACCAAACCTTGATTTTACTCTTAAAGCAATGCAGCAACAATTTGAGAGATTAAATATGGTGTTGGGAGATATGAGCGACAAAATGGATAGGCAAGATGAGAAATTAGCCAATCTGCAAAATGATCGATCTGATGATGGGAATAGTTAAAGGCGAAATAGGAGAAACCATGGAGGGAGTGATGAAGATGAAGACTCTGATAGAGAAAATAGAGGGGAGATGAAGGAGGAATATGATTTTATGATGGGTAGAAATAGGCGTAGAGGAGATAGGCATGAGAGAAACTATAGGAGATTTGATCACAGAGATGGAAGCCTTAGTAAAATCAAAATGAAAATACCCTCTTTTCAAGTGAGGAATGATCCTGAAATATATTTGGAGTGGGAGAAGAAAATGGAGTTCATCTTTGACTGCCATAATTATTCAGATGCAAAAAAGGTGAAGTTGGTTGTGATAGAGTTCACTAATTATGCCATAGTGTGGTGGGATAAATTGGTGTTGAGTAGGAGGAGAGATGGAGAGAGACCAGTAGAAACATGGAGAGAAATGAAGGCTCTAATGAGGAAGAGGTTTGCTCCAAGCCATTACTATAGAGACCTCTACCAAAAATTGCAAAGACTTATGCAAGGCTCTAAATGTGTGGAGAACTATTATAAGGAGATGGAGATGGCAATGGTGAGAGCTAATGTGAATGAAGATAGAGAAGCAACCATGGCACGATTTCTCAATGGGCTAAACAAAGAAATTGTACATGTAGTGGAGTTACAACACTATGTAGAATTAGAAGATATGGTGCATATGGCCATTAAGGTGGAAAGGCAACTTAAGCAAAAAAGAATCTCTAAGTACAATACTGGTTCTGGTTCATCCTATAAACCAACCTAGAAAAAGGAGGAAAAGGGTATTCTAAAGGAAGCAGCCAAGAACAAAACAGTAGAGGATTTAAAGGGGAAAGGTAAAGCTGAAACTCAATTCTCTAGAAACAGAGATATAAAATGTTTTAAATGTCTTGGTTCAGGTCACATAGCATCACAATGCCCAAACAAGAGAGTCATGGTTTCGCGTGACAATATTGTAGAAAGTGAAAGTGAGGGTGATAAATCCATGGTTGAAACTGAAGAAAGTGATGATGAAGTTGAATATACAGTTGAGGGAGAAGCACTTGTAACTAGATTTGTTCTAAATGCCCAAGTTAAAAAAGATGACATGGAACAGCAAAGGGAGAATATTTTTCATACTTGCTGCCTCATCAACAATAAGGTGTGCAGTATGATCATAGATGGAGGGAGCTGCACAAATGTTGCGAGTACCACCTTGGTTGAGATGCTGAACTTGCCAACCCTTAAACATCCCAAACCTTATAAATTGCAGTGGCTGAATGAGTGTGGGGAGATTCGGGTAAAGAAGCAAGTTCTAGTTTCATTTTCAATTGGCAAACATAGTGATGAAGTGCTTTGTGATGTTGTTCCTATGCATGCTGGACATTTACTATTGGGGAGACCATGGGAGTTTGATCGGAGAGCAACAAAGGATGGTTACACCAATAGATACTCATTTGTGAGAAATAACATAACTATCACCCTTGCACCACTTACTCCTAAGCAAGTGTATGAAGACCAGTTGAAAATGAAAAGAGATAGAGAGAAAAAGGAAAGTGAGCAGAAAAGTGTGAAAAGTAAAACAAAAAAAAATTAAGTGTGAGGTAAAAGAGAAAGAAGAAAGAGGATAGGCTAAAAGAGCAGAAAATTTTTATGCAAAACCAAGTGAAGTAAGGGTAGCATATTTTACCAAACAGCCAGTACTTGTATTTGTCTACAATGAGGCTTGCTTGAGCTTTAATTCACTTGACCCCTCTCTTCCTAGTTATGTTAGTTCATTGTTGTAGGAATTTGAAGACTTGTTTCCAGAAGAAACCCCTAGTGGATTGCCACCCATTAGAGGAATTGAGCATCAAATAGATTTCATTCCTGGTGCAACTATTCCAAATCGGCCAGCCTATAGGTGCAATCTTGAAGAAACCAAAGAATTACAAAGGCAGGTTGAAGAGCTTTTGGCAAAAGGACATGTGAAGGAGAGCTTGAGTCCTTGTGCAGTTCCAGTTCTACTTGTGCCAAAGAAGGATGGAACATGGCAAATGTGTTGTGATTGCAGAGCTGTAAACAACATTACGGTAAAGTATCGTCACCCTATCCCTAGGTTAGATGACATGCTTGATGAATTGCATGGTTCCACTATTTTCTCAAAAATTGATTTGAAATCTGGATACCACCAAATTAGAATGAGGGAAGGTGACGAGTGGAAAATTGCATTTAAAACAAAACATGGACTACATGAATGGTTAGTCATGCCATTTGGACTCACTAATGCACTAAGTACTTTTATGCGATTAATGAATCATGTGTTGCGTGAATTTCTTGGCAAATTTATTGTTGTATATTTTAATGATATTCTGATTTATAGCAACAATCTTGATGAACACATTAACCATTTGCATTATGTTCTTGATGTTCTTAGAAAGGAAAAGTTGTATGCAAATCTGAAAAAATGTTCCTTCTGCATGAGTAAAATTTTTTTCCTTGGCTATGTTGTAAGTGCTCAAGGAATAGAGGTGGATGAAGAAAAGGTAAAAGCCATAATAGAATGGCCAAGGCCAACTAGCGTTACTGAAGTAAGAAGCTTTCATGGCTTAGCAAGTTTTTATAGACGATTTGTGAAAGACTTCAGTACCATTGCAGCACCTTTAACTAACCTGTCGGTTTTAAATGGGGAGAAGAACAAAATAATGCATTTCTGGATCTTAAAAATAAATTGTGTTTTGTACCTGTTTTGTCACTTCTAGATTTTAACAAAACATTTGAAATAGAATGTGATGCATCCGGTATAAGTATATGTGTTGTTTTGATGCAGGAAGGGAGACCAATTGCCTACTTCAGTGAGAAATTAAATGAGGCAGCTCTAAAATACCCAACTTATGACAAGGAGCTTTATGCACTTGTGAGGGCTTTAGAAAATTGGCAGCACTATCTTTGGCCGAAACAGTTTGTGATTCAGACTGATCATTAATCCCTAAAACATATAAAGGGTCAAAGCAAGTTGAACAAGAGGCATGCCAAATGGATGGAATTCATTGAGCCTTTTCCCTATGTAATCAAATACAAGAAAGGTAAGAAAAATATTGTTGCTAATGCCTTATCAAGAAGATATGTTTTACTTACTTCTCTTGATGCAAAGTTAATTGGCTTTGAATATGTAAAGGAATTGTATGAACATAACTTTGATTTTGCACTAATAATTGTTGCATGTGAAAAGGGGGCATTCAAGAATTTTCATAGAGTTGACGGTTACTTATTTAAAGAAAACAAATTATGTGTACCGCAATCTTCTATGCGAGAGTTGCTTGTGAGGGAGGCCCATGGGGGAGGATTAATGGGACATTTCGGGGTGAAAAGAACTTTAAACATTCTGCATGAACATTTCTTTTGGCCTAAGATGAAGCATGATGTTGAGAAAATTTGTAATAGATGCATTACTTGTAAGAAAGCTAAATCAAAAGTGTTGCCACATGGATTGTATACACCCTTACCAGTACCTAATGAACCTTGGGTAGAAATATCCATGGATTTTGTTTTGGGGTTTCCAAGGTCAAAAAAGGGTAGAGATTCAACTTTTGTGGTAGTTGATAGGTTTTCAAAAATGGCACATTTTATTGCTTGTCACAAAACTGATGATGTTGTTCATGTTGCAGAATTATTTTTCAAAGAAATTGTGAGACTACATGGAATGCCAAGAAGTATTGTATCTGATCAGAATACAAGATTTCTTAGCCATTTTTGGAAGGTTTTGTGGGGAAAACTTGGAACAAAATTACTTTTTTTCTACTTCACATCACCCACAAACAAATGGTCAAACCGAAGTTGTCAATAGAACTTTGTCTCAATTGCTTAGGACCATTGTTCAAAAGAATTTGAAAAATTGGGAAGAATGTTTGTCATATGCTGAATTTGCTTATAACAGAACTGTGCACTCATCTACTAATTGTTCTCCTTTTTAAGTAGTTTATGGTTTTAATCCGTTAACTCCTATGGATTTGATACCATTACCCATCAATGAACAAGGAAGCCTTGATGGTAAGAAGAAAGCTGAGAAGGTGAAAGAAATCCATGAGCGAGTTAAACAGCAGATTGAAAAGAAAAATCGACAATATGCAACTCATGTCAATAAAGGATGGAGACGAGTCACATTTGAACTAGGAGATTGGGTGTGGGTGCACATGAGAAAAGAAAGATATCCAACCCAAAGAAAATCCAAATTGGCTCCAAGGGGAGATTGACCATTTCAAGTGATTCAAAGAATAAATGACAATGCTTACAAAATTGACCTCCTAGGTAAGTATAGTGTTAGTGATACTTTTAATGTTTCTGATTTATCTCCTTATGATGCAGGCGAAGATTCGAGGTTGAATACTTTTGAGGAGAGAGAGGATGATGAGAACCAAGAGCTAAAGTTTAACCAACCTCAAGAACCTACACAAATAAATAATTCAAAGGATGCTTTACAAATTTCAAGTGGACCAATCACCAGGTCAAGGGCCCAAAAACTGAAAGAGGCATTGATTGGGTTTATTCAAGATATTTTGACTGCACAAACAAAGTCTAAGATTGAATTGAAGCCTAATCACGTTCTTAATTTGATATGGGCTGATGACGGAATTAAATTAAGGAGATTTGGGCTAAAAGCAAATCATTTGAAGAGAAAGGCCCATAGAAAATGCATCACCAGATTTAATTTAAGTGTAAATGGGCTATTTTGGGCTTAAGAAAAAATCTGAAGAGTCACCCATTATTTTGTGGACGAATTTTAAATTTTTTATTTTGATGTATTTTGATTAATTTTCCATAGGGCTTAGAGTAGGCATGCTTAGTAAATTGTGTTTTTCGTTTTCCCATTTGATGTAATTAATTAGTCATCTACAAGTGTGCCAAAAAGCTATTGTTGCATTAAATTTGGAGGCTTCTAGGCTATTGAAGAGTTAGGTTAGCTTTTTAGAAGCTCAAAGGTCTACTTAAGTAAGAAAACACATGTAAAAAGTAACTTTGAATTTGAAATACGAATTTTGATTCTGAAAATTTCAAAAGTGAGGGTTTCTCTCTTGAGTTCTTCATTGGACTTGCAACTTATCAAGGGTTGATCATCCTTGTGGCGTTTTTCATACTTTAGGGTCTTTGCTGCATTTCTTTTTCGCAAGACAAGGGTTCGGAGTAGATCATCCTAAATCGGAATACTTAGGGATCTTGGGGCATACTACTCTTTGTTGTGGGTTCTGGGGATTATTCCTAACCGGGTTCACATCAACTTCTACCTCATTCAAGAAGTGCATTTGAAGAAGAAGTTCAACAACAGCAGCTACAACAACAATCATCCAAGCAACAAGAAAATGAGCATAAGCAACCACCCAACAAACAACACAATTATCATAGACAACCTGGACATTTTGCAGACAATAAGGATTTTTAGGCTTTGAGTATTTGATTATGGTTCAAGTTTATTTACATTGTGGATTATGTTGGATTATGTTTCAAGTTTATTTACTTTAGAATTATGTTATCTTTGACTTACTTTGTATGATGAGACTTCAACTATATATGTTAAGCTTCAATTTGAAATTAAATGTGGATTTTATTTTTTGTTAGGTGTATTGAATGATGCTTAATTGTTGGATATGTTGGATATTTTGAATGTTTCATAAAATTCAATTAAAATAAACATTTTGATTCATGAAGGATCACCTACGAATTTATCCACATTACCCACATACTGGAGTGGGTGGGTATTATCCACAAACTGGAATTGGTGGGTATTACCCACGGATTGGAGTTGGTGGGTATTACCCACGGACTGGAGTTGGTGGGTATTACCCACGGACTGAAGTTGGTGAGTATTACCCACGGACTGGAGTTGGTGGGTATTACTCAGGACTTCAATTACCCACAGACTCAATTTCCGTAGGTAAATTACCTTCGCCCAGTTTACCTACGAATTTTTCTCTGTGGGTAATCTATGGGTAATATTGATTTATCCACAGATTTTTGTTGTTACCTACAAATTTTAGCAGTGGGTAAAATCATTTTTTTCTGGTAGTGACTATACATTTAAACCTCACAAAGCAATTTTTTTTAGTTGGATGTTGTAAGGTATATTGAATTTGATGGTCAATTGGTCTACCTAGTTAAATCAATGAATGGGAATCCTAAATATTACTAAGAAAATCTCAGTGCTTATTAAGTTTTCTAATACTTGGGATTTCCATTTAACGCATAATGACCAAAATAAAATTATTTTCAAATAATAAGTAATCCAATGAAAGATTTTTCTACAATTCTCCTCAGCCCACTGATATCATTATTACAAAGAAGTTACACAAGTTCTAGGAGTCAAATATCATGTCTCATTTCCAATTATCCATTACGTGTAAATCATGTATTTTTTAAGTTGAGTTCAAGAACTTTTTGAACCATTCAATAGATTGTTTTGGATATCTCTTCAGATTGTCTTTGTAATCAATGAAATATAGACCAAATCTAGAAGTGAATCCAGCTTGCCACTCCCAATTATCCAGCAGTGACCATACAAAATAGCCTTTTACATTGCATCCATCTTCTCTGTGAACAAATAACATTAAAATTTTATTAGCTTAATAAATTATGGATCTTAACTTATGGGAGCCAAATTATATAAAAGCACTTGTGTAATCATAAAATACACTACATACTCAATGGAAGCTAATAGGTTAATTAAATAGTCATTGTGGTATTTAATCCTTTTCTCATCCTTCAAAGCATCTTTGATGGAGATAGATGGGTTATTTGGATCATCCATCCCTGTCACAAGTGAGAGAGTGTGAATTAGCTCTCTATAACAAAAGGGATGCATAAATTAGAAAGATGTAATAAATGATGACTTCTTTTTTTCTAAACTATGAAATATGGAAACTACATACAAAACCTGTATTACCAAATAAATTCAATTTAAAAGCTAAATGTAACATGTCAATTCGATCGGCAAGTTGGTGAACAAACCTAATAGTGATTCCTAAGTGAATTCTTTTAATCAACCATGCATTCAAATTGGTGCAACTTAGTTTAACTTACCCAAAATTTAATAACTTGACGATTTGCACTAAATAAGTTGTGTCTAGCAACAAGTCTTCTACTTTTAAGTAAAAGTATCATACTTTATATCACTTTAATTCACTTCTGGTTAGCAATTCTTCATTACAACAAGCCATACCCTTTTTCTTCATTGATTCATCACAAAAGTCAATCATAAACATTGTGATCATAAAAACGATTAGACTAGAGTAATAGTTAAAGAAATTAAAAATGTCATTATGTTAGCTCACAATGGATGTCTAATTACAAAGAGTGACACTTGAAAATGCATTGAATAATCTACAAACCTAGTTAAGGTTATTTTAAAAAAAAAATATTGGTATATTTTATAAATTTCTCTTTATGCCTTATTTAGACTGTTTCATGACATCTAGTGTTGTCATCATATTATGCAAGACCTTCGGAGAAGATAAAAGAAAACAATTACCTATGATGTTATCCTTGAGACCCAATCTCACTAAAAGGTTAATCTAATTTAAGAATTGGATAAGATTTCACATTATTTGTTTTAGACATCTTATGATATACCTTTGGCATCAACAATGGTATTATCGTCGTACGTAAACATATAAGATACCTAACAAATCATTTAAGAATAATTTCATTTAAACATCACAATTCATAATTATGAATTATGTATGTAAACTTTAATTCTATATTATTTATTGAACTTATGTTTAATAAAAGGATCCATTGATATATTAATCAAATAATTATAAACATGAGGAATGTTGAGTTATACAATTTCTTTAAGCCTAAGTCATACAAAAGTTCGGGAATAAAAAATAGTAATGTAAACTTACATTTAAATGTGGATTCAAGAATTTCAAAAGAAAATTTACATCACCTTTTTATTAATGTGTAAGTACAACTCAATCATGAAGAGTGTTACATAATTAATATAACATCATAGATCAACATCTTTAATTTAAGTGTCATTTGGAATTGGTGATTAGTTCACTACAAGAAAAAAGTTATTTAAAGATCAATTTTTAGCTACCAAATGAAATGGTTGCTAATTGTGACCAAAATAGTCACCAAATTAAATTTTGATTGCTAAATAACTACAAAATAGAAATAATAATTGAATAATTGGTATCTAACATTAGCTACAAAGTTTTAGTGATCTATGTTATTAGATTCTAAATTAGTATCTAATTAAGTTAGAGACTAATTTAGAATTTAATGGTATTGGTCACTAAAACCTTGGTAGCTAATGGTAGATACTAATTATCTTGACTTAATTAGTCACTAAATTCAATCATTACTTCTATTTTGTAGTTATTTAGCAACCAAAATCTAATTTGGTAACTATTTTTGTTACAATTAGCAACCATTTCATTGGTAGCTAAAAATTGGTCTCTAAAAAGTTTTTTTCTTGTAGTGGTTGTATTGTTGTGTGGTGTTGTTTATTACATAGAAAAATGCAAACATGAAAGTTGTAGTGTACAAACATATTTTAATTATGAAATGATATATGGTTTAGTCCATCTAGCATGTTAAAAATTAATAATAAATTTCTTTTTAGTATTATTGTTGTTTGCAATGTTTTAAGTTGTAAATTCATTATCTTAAAGTATTTATTTCTTCACTAAAACTATTGAAATCCTACATTAGTTTTTTTTTTTTCTTTTTGAATTAGCTTAGTTAAATTTTATATATTAGTACAACAAGTAACTAAAAAATTTTGAACGTGACTACTATGGCATACATTGAAGGCCCATAGTGCATGTGAATAACGAAAATTCTTAAAAACGAATAATATAACACTTCAAATTTATGAGAAGAAAAACACATTTGAGATTTCAAATATGTTATTATAAAAGAAAACTAATATATATTATATATCTTGTAGGTTTTTGTCAACGAAGAATCATTGAACACAAACAATTGAAGAAATTTGTTGTAAGTAGATAAACTATTTTTTTCATACTTAAAAAAATAGTATTTCGTATGATTTGGTCTTAAGATTATGAGTGATATCTAGTCTTTAGTTTTGATTAGTAATTATGATTAATTTGTATTAGTAGGTATTATTGGTTTAGATTAATAGTTATGATTCGTCTAGTTTTTATTAATATTTATAGATAGTTTAGTTTTGATTTAACTTTTACATTTAGATGTACTTAGCTAAAGTTATTGATAAAATTAATTATTTTGAATTAATATTATAATTTAAACCAATATAAGATCTGGACCCTTCTAAATTTATTATAACTTTGACACATATGAGAATGAAGAAAAATTTGTTGAAAAAGAGAAGATAAGATATGAAGATTAAACAAAAGAAGCACAACAAATAAATATGTAGATGAAGAAAAAAAAGAGAAAGAGTCTTAAGAGTAGTAAATTGTTTGTAAATTAGAAGAAATAAATGTTTGTAAATTGTAGAAATTAGAAAGAATTTGAGAAAAGTACAAACTTCACGAAATTGAGAACATTGGTCTTAAATATTAGAAATATCTTTTGAAAGGCTTATGGCTACTTAAGTTATTCTTGACTTTTCAAGTTTCAAGACAGATTCATAGTTTCTAGACTCTTAAAAGTACATGTATTATAATAATTACATTCTTTGTATTTAATAATTACCTACTACATGCATTGAAATAATTACATTCTTTACACCCAGTGCATTACTTCATGCACATCCATCCTACTCATCTTAGAATAATCATTAGATTCATATATCCTATAATTTATAAAGTACATCTTCCTAATTTTAAGGGATTAGTTTATATTAAATATAGTTAATTACAGTTAACCTTGATTAGTGTAGTTAACTCTTTTGGTATTTTGAGTCTATCAAATTTCATGGCTATAAATACAAGTGGCTCCATTGTAAAAATATATAAATTGAATGAAGAAGAGTTTCCTTTGTAAATTGTGTCTTCTTGAATTTTGTCTCCATTATTTCTTTTATTTTTATCTTAAAAAAATTTCTCAAGTGACTGGGTCTCCTTCCCTCATCCTTAAAGATTTTCAATCTTGAAGGTGGTGTGTTCTACCATCTTCTTCCTTAATCCATTTTAGTTTCTTGTTTAAAACTAATTTAGTTTCTTGTATATTTTTTGCCGAAGTCTTTGGTATCTCGTAGAGAATAAAATCCTCATATCCTCTTAAACTCCTATAATTCTAAAAACTTTTATATCAAACTTAAATTATAAAATGTGAACTCTTATATATTTTATTTAAGCCATATACATATATAATGTGAACCTTTCACCATGCATAATCCATGTTGAGAAATCCTCCCAATGTAAAGAAATCCTCCCAGTATAAAATTGTATAGTTTTGACCTTATTTATAAACATGTGATGTTGATTGTGATTTATGTCATACTTTTTACGTCACCAAATATTTAATGTGTTAACAACATCTACATTGAATTTTTAACAAATATGAAACGTAAAAACTAACCGATATAAAAAAAAGTAATTATTTTAAAATTTTCCTACATAATTCTAGAAGAGTTTGGTAAGTGATATATGACATGTATAAAACCAATGTGTACTAAACCACAAACGCAAACAAACATTTTACCTAAAATGCCTGCATGAAAAGTGCATTTTTTTTTTAATATTATCTTTAAGAAATGGTATTTATGTTTGATGTAATTCATTGTACTTCAAACTTTGCTTTTATAGTTGTAAGATTACCATTTTCTGTGACAATGACCAGAGGATTCCCGTATCTTTGTTTGATGTAATTCACAGTACTTCTCATCCCTTGTGGTACTATATACAACCATAAAGAATTTGCCTGCAAGCCATAATTTGAATATCATTATCATTATTGATAAATATTAAAGTTTAGATAGTCAGATACTATCACTTTGAATATAAAAAAAACAATTTATTTAGATTAATTCAAACAAAAACTTATGAAGCTTAATTGAATGTGCACAAAAATAAGATAATAAAGATATAAATTGCATAAAAAAAATATTTCTGTACTAGCTTCTGAAAACATTTTATATAAGTTTCTTACCCATAAAAACAATATTTTCATGTGAGTTCTGTAAATATAGACTTCAAAATTGAATAGACTTTCTTGTATAAATAATTCTCTTCAAAAGTATTTCATTATAGGATTCATATTAAAATATTATTTCTATTTATTAAAAAAAAAAAACACAATAGACATGTTTAATATAGTTGTATATCTTGTGGGCTTGACATTTACGATATTACTGATAATTTTTCTCATTAAAAATATAGTGACTAAGTATCTCAAGCAAATGGTTTGATAAACATACTAATCAAACAGTCTAAAAAAATCATTTGAAGATCAAGACCTCTAAACATGCCTCGATCTATTTAAAGTCTAATTTAACTCTATAAATAGTTGTTTCAAGTCTTACAATTGTCATATAAGAAGTATTTTGTCTTAAGTAGATTTTATATATACTTCACATTTTATCTATCGACTTATGAAAATAAATTTTCAATGGGGGATATGAGCTTAATGTAAATATGCTTGAAACTCAAGAAGTTTACATTCACGAAGATGCTGAACAAGTTATTAACATCAAAGTTTAATAGGTTAAATGTAGGGTCTTTTGTTTTTAGGCAATAATTGCAAGTGGGTGTAATTTATTTTGAAAGTGACAATAAGTAAATTTAAATTTTTCAAACTTAATTAAATTTATATTTCAAATATGCATATGAGATGTGAGTATTTTTGTTCTAAGCTAAAGGGAAGGGCTAAATATAATGTATGAGTGACGTCATTAATAATAGGAATACTTGAGCTTAGTATAGTAGTAGGCTTTGAACTTGAATACTACAATAAACAAGTTATTTAGACACTAATTTTAGCTACCAAATAAAATGATTGTTAATTATGACTAAAATAACCAGCAAATTAGGTTTTGATTGTTAAATAACTACAAAATAAAAGTAATGATTGAATTTAGTAACCAATTAAGTCAAGATAATAGTATCTAACATTAGCTACCAAAGTTTTAGCCACTTATATCATTAGATTCTAAATTACTCTTTAAAATCTTGGTAGTTAATGTTAAATACTAATATCTTGACTTAATTAGTTACTAAATTCAATTATTATTTTTATTTTGTAGTTATTTAACAACAAAACCTAATATGGTGGTTATTTTTGTCATAATAAACAATCATTTTATTTTATAGTTAAAATTAATGTCTTAATATTTTTTATAATAAAATTAAATTGAAATATATGAGTTTAAAAAAAGAAAAAAAAAAGAGAAGAGAATTGTAAGCTTGACTAAAATATGAATAAAGAAGTCTTTTCGTTTAAACTCAAATCACACCATCCATTATTCTTATAAGGAAAATGGGTGTCATTTTTTTAAATAATGAATGTAGTAAATATTTATTTAAAAATTAGAGAGTCATCATATCATTTTATTAAATACAAAAAAAGTATTGTGTTTATTTTAAAACTAAAGGAAATATAAATATCAGTTTGGTATAATTCAAAATAGATAAGTGTCATTCATCTTATTATTTAAGTTAAATTTTTTATTTCTCCATTCATTATCATGGATTATGTGAAGGTTAACGAGAATAATGAAGGAATGAGAAAGTAAATACATTTATTTGTTACTCAAGCTATTTACTAAGTGAAAATTCTTAACTATATATCAAAGATTAGAAGTAGCTCTAGTGTTTTTGAAGTCAACTAACATAAAATTTAATTATATCAATTTCTTCTTTAACCTCTTAAACTTCTTTATGCTAAAATTTATTCATTTAGAAATTGGGATTAAATTGTGATATTTTTTTATAATTTTCGTTTTTGGGAAATAAAAAAACATTTTAAAAGAATTTGTCTCAAAACTTTATCCAAGACTTCAAACAAATAAACCAATTTTCTTTGTAAGTATTTGTGAAAAAAAATTATGATTAAAGAATAATAATTTCTATTTAATATTTCTTCTTATACTTTTATTTTTACTCCTAAAAGAATATTACATTTATGACTCATTCACATCAAATCATAACAAAAATAATGACCTAAGCATAACATGAATCTTTGACATAGTTTTATTATTATTATTATTATTATTATTATTATTATTATTATTATTATTATTATTATTATTATTATTATTATCATTATTATTATTTCCTCCCTTCGAATATTAGTTAAAGAGAAAAATATACTCCGATTTATAGAGCTTACCCTTTCTCCAATAACATTGGTACCATTAAATGCTGAAATGAATAAAAGAACCAGCATAACAAAAGTCAAGTTCACGTTAATCAAATACATCCAAATAACTCAAGAAATAAAAAGAAAAACGAAAAAGGGATTAATATTTAGTTTTAACTTACGAAGAGTCAGGACACCCGAGTCCTCAATGTAATCATGAAGTGAGACCGCAACATTGTACACATAAAGTGTGGTGTAATGATTGATGCCCACAAAATCTAATGAACCTTCAAGAAGACTTGCTTCAGATTTTGAAAATTTTGGTAGCCTATTACCTACTCTACTTCTCATTATGGTTGGATAATCTCCAAAAACCAATGGGTCTAAAAACCTGTCAAGAAATTCAACCACTAAAATTATTAAATAAAAAAATAATCTTTTAACACTAAAACCTCCATTCAAAACTTGTTTTCAAAGATAATGTGATAATTGGAAAAGTAAACTTTATAATTACAAAAGTTAAAATAAAAGTAAAATTAGTGAGATAAATTTTGTTGGGTGTCAACATGTCCTTATTTCATGGATTGTGTATAATTTTTTCATTAAAAAAAATCCGTAAGTTAAAATTAATTTATGAATAAACTAATTTTAAAAAGAAAATCTTTAAATTATTATTTTTAAAATGTACATAAATTAGTTTTAACTGGTAAAAAGTTATTTTTTTTTATTTTTCTTTTGTAGAAATGCTTCTGAAGAAACTTCTCCAAACATACTTTAATCTCCAACAAAATCATAATCAAGATATGAATTCAGGAAATTTGTTTCGAAAAAAAAAAAGTAATTTGAAACTTTTGATACGCAGGATTTTACATAATAATTACCAGCCCAGTTGAAAATCTAAGGCTCGTTGAGCTGCTTCATTATCTTCTTTTGAGCTTGTTGCTGGCTCAACCCAAATCACATCCAGAGATATCCCAATAGATCCACCTTGAATTTTCTACAGAAGAATAATATTATTCGGTTAACGATTATAATGATAAACGCATATGGTTCAATTCCTACAAATAAATATATTTACGTAAAATATGTTGAAAATTTCACATTAACTAAAAATAAAATTAATTTTTATACTTAATACAAATCTAAATTAAAAATAAGATGACATACATATAGTTACGGTGTTATAAATGAAAATATATTAAACTTTAATTACCTTGTACTTTTTCCTGTAAATGTCTACAACTATTGCATGAGAATTAAGAACATTATGAGCGACTATATAAGGTTCAGTAGAAGAGTTTCCATGTCTGCACAGTTGATGAAGAAGAATAGAGCATCGTCCAGGAGCTTCAAGTCCAAGATCATATCCCATCATTGCAAATGTATGAGGCTCATTGAAAGTGATCCAATGTTTCACTCTATCTCCAAATTTTTCAAAGCATAATTCAGCATATGTTGCAAAGTCTTTTCTGTTCATCAATAAATGAAAACATTCATATAAATTATTTCTATCATTACTGTAACCATATATAACAGTAATCTTATATGAATTGAATTTCATACATGATAAAAGGGCTAAGCCATCCCTTATACTTGTCTTCCAAGGCTTGGGGTAGGTCCCAATGGTAGAGAGTCACATATGGTTCAATTCCTACAAATATATATATATATTAAGGTTCATGATAATTAGACTCTTACAAAAGGTATATATATGCAAATAAATTCATGCTATTTATATTAAAATGCTTTCAATTTTTCTCCATTTATATTTCCTCTATGTTTAGGAGAGTGATAAAGATCTTTGGATCTTTCATTAACATATCAATAATTTGTTTGTTAAAGATTTATACAACATCTTAATATTTTGAATTTTGTTTTGGTAAATTACAATGACATCTTTTAAGATTTTCTTAATATATATTGTTTGCGTAATGATCTTTCTTATTAAAATGTATAATTGTAATATTTTTAAAAGTTAAGCAACTACATGTGCAGTTTCAAAATAAATGACAATGTATCAAACAAAAAAAAATATTTTATGTAAAATTAAAAAAGAAAAAATGGGATACCAATATCGTACATTGAAAAGTTTTCAAAGTGTAATTTTTATTTTTCAAAATGGACATACGTAGACGAAGCATGCATGGGTACGAATAAATTTTTATCATTTTTTCAAAACATTATTTATGATAATAATAAATGTTACCTTTGGCTAGTAAAGCATTGATGAGTTTATTGTAGTGATCTATTCCTGCTTGGTTAATTTCTCCAGATCCATCTGTCACATTAAGTTTTAAAATGTAAATTACATTTTATACTTAGGTTCAAATTCAATTTCTATAATAGTCGTATTTTTCAAGGTTAATACCAAATAGTAAAGTAGCTTAAACAAATAATTCTCTATAATAATTCAATTAAAGATTTGAGGAATGATTAGGAATTAAAAGTAAGAAGGAAATGGTTTTTGGTGTTATATCTCCTTTTTTTTTTGTTTTATTGCTAAATATGTAAATTATGGTTTCCCCCTTGTCGCCGCTACCTTGTAATATTCAGTACAATACCTCTATCAAAATATTTGAATGGTAGAATCCTTACATGGAAAAATTCGAGACCAAGAAATTGAAAACCTATAAGCATCCATTCCCATGTCTTTCATAAGTTGCACATCTTCCTACATGCAAAACAATCCAAGATATACTGAAAATTAAACATATAGTTAAAAAATATTAATTAATGCATAAACATAAAATAATATGACTATTGCTTAAATTGTATGGGTTGTTGAAACATTATTAAGCATTAAAGTAACTTATTTATAAATAAGATTATTATAAATTATATCAGTTGTTATTATTAGATTTAATGTAATATGTCCATATTGGTTGTAAGAATCTATTATATTAGATATTAAATCAATTATAATAAGGTAATTGTTTCCTCCATGATATAATTTCCTTCCTTCACTTAGTAAATCTTTAACATTCCAATAATATCTTTATTAATTTTTTTTAAAATTTATTTATTAAATAATATTTTTCTTTTCTCCCCCACTTATTGAGTCTTGAGTTACGTTTTTCTTTTTCTATACGTATATTAACAATTTTTTTAATAAATAATAAAAAACAACTTTATCAATATTAAGAAATGTATTATTACAAAATTAAATATTTAAAAACAATATATTTAATTAAATTTTAAAATTAACAATATAAGTTGTAAATATCTTAACAGTAAAATATCTCATTTTAACAAACTAATAAAAAATAAAATAAACTATTATCCATATTTATTGAGCAGAAACTTAATTACCAACATTATTTTTTTATTGTTAAGAAAAAATAAAATATATCATATATTTTAAAAATATCAATGATAGAGATGGTTTTGTACATGGGAGAGAGAAAAAAGTTATTTAATAAATAAATTTTAAAATATAAAAACATTATTAACATATTTAAAATTTATTAAGTACATGAAACAATTTGTATGGTGCAGCCTTGTAATAATAATGAATGCCTTATAATAATAATGAATGTAATATGTTTTGTACTTTAAGATGTGAAGTTGTATATTTTCTATTTTTATTTATTTTTCTTTTTAAATACTTGTTTGTTTTTCATGAACAAGACTTTTGTCATAAACACCTTTTTTATCATATTAATATTTTTTTTCTATTGTCACAATATGTCTTTTTAAACAATAACCTTTTAGTGTAAACTTGTACTTGTCATTTTATCATAGTCTGATATTGATATGTTGTCATGATCAATATTCTCTCTTTTTTTAACCAATTTTTTATCGCACTCTCACTTATAATTCTTAACTAATTCATATTTTTCTAAACTAGTTGTATCTCTTAGAAGTTTTCTGTATTTTTTATTTTTTATTTTAGTATAGATTTGTATTTTCTGTAATAAATAAGAATTATAATAAATCTTGTGTAAAAAGCTATATTTTTTAGCTAAACTTTCATATAAATTGTCTAACCTATGAGTTAATTATAATTTTGTTTGGTAGTTGATATTTGTTCCTGACTTTTGCAACCTTAATGAAGACAGTGAATCATAAAGATTCGGAAATATTAAGATTAAAAAGAACAAATCACTCAAAAGTTGTTGACAGAGATCATTAAAGGATTTAATTACTGGAAGATAATATAGTATATGATACATTTTTGTAATTTCAAGCAGTGCAGTAACACGGGCACAATTTTGTGTAGTTGTTTAGCTCATCCATTTATTATTTCAGAATATTATAATATTTATTATTTCAGAATATTATAATATTTATTATTTCAGAATATTATAAATAGGGAACTTGAGATACAATTAAGATACACTTACACAAATTTAGATAAGTTCATTTACTTTCATTTTCTTCGGAGTAGATAAGTTCATTTACTTTTATTTTCTTGGGAGTAAAGACTAGTTAGATAGTTTTCTGTTTTTATAGTTTTTTGAAATCTAATTTTCTCTGTTCAAGTTCTTCTACTTTCTCATTTTCTACTTTCCTTTATGTTTTTGTTTCTACAATTTTACATTTAGAAGTTAATTAAATTATGGAAATGAATAAAAACAAATTTGAAACTGTGTTAGACGATGTTAATTATGTTTAAGTTGTTTCTTCTTTAAAATTATTTTAGAATGTTATTTTTATTTGAGAATTGTTTTCTTTTAATATACAAATCGATTGGTTATCTGTAATCTTCATTAAACAAATAATTCAGATTTATATTTCTTACATTGAAGATTAAAAATAACTTAACCATGGTTTGGTTTCTATTTAGTGTTCGCTTTTCTTTTATTGTAATTTCTTTAAATTTCTATATTTACAAATATATTGTTTACATTTATTGTAATTTACCTTTTATTCACCTTACATTTATATATTTTTAAGCTTTTACACTTTATATTGCTATAATTTAAAGTTCCTACACTCTATCTTTTTCCATTTCACAATTTTTTATAATTTAAAATTTCGCATTACATTACTATCTTTTACAATTTTGCCTTTACAGTTTGCAATTTTATATTCTTATTAGACGATGAATTCTGTACAACTATTATTCGATTTGATGGATGATTGTTTATTAGATGGGCTAATAGTTAAACTTAATCATTTTGTTTCATAAATTCATTTGCATTTTACTTGTTGTTTTAAATTCTAATTTTAGTTTTAATCTGCATTTACATTTACTCATTGCTTTAATCTTCTAGTATAATTTTGTTTAATCATCTAATACATACTCTATTTTTCGTGTGTCTTTACTATAATTTAATTGTCTCTGTCGTTCTAATTCCAATTTTTTTATTTCTATTAGTTGACAATTCATTTCCACAGTTTTCATTTAGTTTAGTCAATCGATTGCAATCATTTTTTATTTTTTTCATGCTCTATCTTTATGTTTCATTTATTATTTTTATTTTTTATTTTTGATTTATTCATTCAAAATTTTTCCCAATCCTAATTTGTCTAGGGACAGTATAAAGCAAGGGAATTGTACATGAGATGGAATTGGGAATGCGACCTAGGTTAGTCTTTATACTACATACTTAGTTTTACTTTGAAAGTCATATGTGACTAACGGTCTATTAGCCATGCAACGATCATCTCTCATACATCAGTGCACCACCTCTCTCAACAAAGGTGTCCAACCCTCTACCACTCCTCCTCCTCAATGAATGATTTCAAATTAGTATTTATTTTATATGTTTTTCTCTTATGATATTTACTGTTTCCATAGTAGAGTTAAATCCAATCGAATTTCATTGTGATAGGAATATCATGTAGTAAATTTAAGTTTAGGTGTATGTAATTTAGTTATATTTTTTGGTTGTGTTAGAAATTTAAAACTCTTTAATTAATGACTTGTTATTTATTTATCTAGTTATGTTATTTGACTTATTAGTGTGAAAGACTTGTATTCTTTTTTGTTATAAATTTGTATGTACTCATATTTATCTTTGTTTATTGTAAATTTTTTAATCATTATCGTGACATGTGAAAAGTATAATAAATAAATAAAGAAGACTTTATGAAATTTTGGTCAGAGAATAAGTAATCTTTAAGTATTATTAATGAATCTTACTTTTTTTCGTTTAATATTCAACAAAATAATTAATCAAAGTGTTAATTTTTTGTATTTAATATTGAATTGTCTAATTGGAAAGCTTGAAGAGATTGTATTTTTTATACTAAATTTTGTAAGTGCATACTTAACTATTATTTCTTTGACCTCACTTTTTTCATGTAGTATACTTGGATAACAATGCAAAAATATTGTTAAAATTTCGTAAAAATTAAAATACATGACAAAATTAAAGGACTAATGAAGTATACAAAATGTCTTCTTGAATGGGATAAAATTACTATTAATGTATAAATCAAATGATTTTGTTACATAATTATATAATTATATAAGCTCAAGTTGAATTGGTAAGAAGTATAAGAATAATGTTGAAAAGTTTCTATATAGTTTGCTCAACAAAATGTGACACAGATAAAAGATATTATTGTTCATGGTTACATATTTGAATAACAAACAACTACAAGTTGAGTTTATATGAGAAAATGTTTTTGTCATGGTTTCTTTTGGAGTTGTACAACATGGACTTAGGATGGTGAATTGCTAAACATTCCAAGTTCATGGACTTAGGATGGTGAATTGCTAAACATTCCAAGTATATCACGATCTCAATATTATTATTTGTTCATAGATGATCAATTAAGGGACTTGGCTAGAAGAACTCATGGGCATCTTCAAGGTACATGAGCTATAGCTCCAATAAGACAGACTTCTCCAAAAGGATAAATCCCTCAATTAAAGCAAAGAACAAAAGGTATAGTCCGACAAAAGCTTTGAAGGCTGAATCACCAGACACACCTTTAGAAGGCAGCAAATTTGAAGAAGTTGAAATCCCTTATACTTCCAAACATCCATCAAATATGAAGGAGAAAGAAGGCTTCAGGAGAAGAAAGACCAAATCTTAATAAGGAAAGCATTGAAAGGACAAGAAGACCGAGGTTGTCTATTATGAGTGCAAGAAATTTGTTCACTTCAAAATTAAGTGCCTTGAGAAAGACAAAAGTCAACAGAAGCACATATATGTTTTATCAAACACTTACTACTTAGACAAAACTTATAATTGATACTTATGAGCGTAATAGACCAAAAACCATAATTTGATTGTGACTTGGTCCACCTGGCATACACCACATAACAATTGATGCCACCTACAACAAGACGTTTCTTTAAGAAGGAAGCCTAAAAGGTTATCATGTCTAGATAGAGACGACCTAAGTGACTCTGAATCTCAAAAATTTGAAACCCTCTATCTTATGGAAGACATGTCATTTGATCCCTCATTATAGGAGTCTAACAAGAGGATAAATTTCATTGACCTTGACTAAATGACAAAATCATATCACAAGTTTAACTTATCTTTCCTCTCTCAAGCTTATAAAATATTTAAAAAAGAAATTTTTTTTCTAAGCAGATGAAGCCTTTCAAGAGTGAGTTTATTATTATAGACAATAATTTCCTTCAAAAATGTTATTCTAATATATGACCATAAAAAACTTAACAAAGAGTATAATATCTTAAGAAAAAGTTATGACACTTTAAGTTCAAATTTCAAAAAGAAAGAAAATGAAAATGTATATCTTGTTTTGAATATAGTCTTTGGAAAATAGACAAACCATTCCTTAATACTAAATAATATAATATTAGAGAATGAGACTTTAAGAAAAATCACATTCATTGTAGAAAAAGGAAATAAGACACTAAATATTTTTATTAAGACGTGAGAATACCTTGTATTGTGAGATGTTTGAAACCTAGTTTATCAAAAAGAATATTGTATACAAACTATTATAGAAGAGATTATAAAAGTTTACTCATTTGCTTTGCTGACAAAGCTAATGTTAAAGCATAAAAAGGTCATCAACTGTATCAATCCTAAGGTTTGCCATATCATTGTTGTTCAAGGACATGTTCTTATTAAAAAATTAGTGTTAAGAGAATCAATGTTTATCTGATGCATCTAGGGTTGGAGCTTGAAGCATTGGGTGTTCCTTAGAATTTTATCTCAATGAATGTGTCAAGCACTACCTCAACAACTTGGAGCCACCACACACAAACACTTACTAGTTTAACATCCACACTAGAAAGATGCACAACCTTCCCACTCTAAATTCAATATAAGGGTTGGAGACATCTCTTCATCAAAGAATGATAATCAAACATTTGTTGAAGAAATCCAAATAACTAATGATATCTCAAGCAATGTCTAAGAGATATGCTTAAATTGACTATAAACTAACACCCAAGCGTTCAAGGAGCTAGAGAGTAACTAGATGACCATGTCTAGTGAGGCCACACAACAAGACGTTCAACCATTTCTACCACCACAATAATAACAATAACAAGCTCTCAAGAGGTTGAGAAGAATCGGATTTTACTACAAGTTTCATCATCAAACCAATAGTTGAACAATTGATAGACTCTTACATTGATTATTTGTTGTTTTATATAAACATCTTGTGAAAATATTTTGAACTATTTTCTAATCATTATACAATTACTTCCTAATCATTCTCTTATTGCAAAAATTTTAAAATTTGTATTTAATTGTGTTTTAATAAATTTGAACATGTTGTTGGGATCTTGTCCACTGCCAATTTGGTACCTACCCTTGTAAAAAAAATTCAAGAGATATATAACCTTCAACTTAGACATTTTTCTTAAGTTTTTGACGAAAGACTTAGTCCTAAATAATATCAACATTTAAACAATTAGAATAGCTTTGAATCGATGAAGAGTTGATTTTTAATATATATATATATATATATATATATATATATATATATATATATATATATATATATATATATATATATATAAATGAAACGCCTTCAATACTAGCTCACCGTGTTCATTTTTGCATGAATATTTAATTACCATTAAGACGTCAACCAGAATAACGCTATATTTTTATGACATTAGAAATTAATTTCATCAAATCGATTTTAAAATAAGTGATATTAAATTAATACTTTTAAAAATAATGAGAAAAATAAATTTTCAAGTAATTTTATATTTACGTTATATGAAATCATTTTTGGACCATACTTGAAAAATCAACTCAAGCAGTAAAGAACAAGTTAAGTTGTTTCCGATAAATTAATATATTTTTTAGTTTCATTTAAAATATATGAGAGGGGGTTTGACTGAATGGATTTAAATAAAGTTTTTTTTTGGTTAAAAAAAATCTCATAATTTATGTATACGTCAAAATGCCTCCAAATAATTGGTTGAGACAACCATCTATTTTACAAAAACTGGCATTGTGTTGTGCATAAAAAAAGGGAACATAGTAAAAAAATTAATGATCGTTGTTTTATGCGAATATATATATATATATATCAATTTTAGAAATCATAGAATTGACACTTAAATCAAAGATGATCAAATTCTATGACCAACTAAACTCATCTTACTTCATAACGATGGTATTGATCCACTGCAACATCAGCATTAGTATGATCCACTATTTTTCCTGTTACAAATGCAAGAAAAATTGCAGTAACAACATAATGAGACATTGTGTTTCCCATAAAGTAGTTGAATTTTCAAGATTGTTATATTTTTCAAATAAAATATATATATATATATATATTGATATTATTCTAAACTTAAAAAAAAATTACTTTTTGATAAATTTGTATTCAAAATGTTAATTTAAGAACAAAAAGGAAAATTTCCAATTAATTATTTTAATAACTTACCAGATGAATGAGAAAAAGTATCCCACACAGATGGCCCCCTTCCATCTTCTTTTACTGCCCCTTCGTACTGTAACAAAATCAACAATATTATTAATTCAACTTATATGTAAATATGTAAAAATAAAAACTATATGCAAATTATTATATCATTTTCCCTTTTTATTGTAAAACTTGAAACTCACAATGATAAGTGTTTTACCTGATATTGTTGTACATATAATTCGATGAAAAATTAAAATAGTATATAAAAGTTAGGTTAAAAGCATGGATTTAATTTTTATTAGACAAATAAACCATATTAGGCTCATTGCATAGGTTTACGATTCTCAGTGTTCGTTAATAATTCATACCAATATCAACATTATAAAAAGAAAAAACTCAAGTAACAGCAAGATTCATAATTTTAGTTATTAACATAGTTGTTTTACCTAAAACTGAAATGAATTTGTGTAAAATCGATTGAAGTGGTTAAAAAATGGTAAAACTAAATAAAATTGCCAGCTAGTTGATTTGGATCAGGCACCATAACTCAGTTCCAAGAAAAAAAAAATTACTTTCAACTTAAATTAGTTTGATATTATATTGATTGATATAATTTTTGTTCAGTATTATAAAGTTTCACATTTAATTTTGATTATTATATATTGTGAATTATGAATTATAATATTTGTAAGTTAAGTTAATTCATAATGTTATGAGATTAGGTATATTTGTTATGTTTTCTTTTTCTTGATATTATTTAGTATATACATTAAAATTTAAGAAAAAGGTGTTTTAAAGGTTGCTCTACAAGAAATAACTCGGTTCCTTCCTAATTTTTTTAAATAAAACTTATAAATTTAGTATTTCTATTTCATTTTTATTTTACTTTCCTCTTTTTCGACGCAAACAAATTGAGATATGTGGCTACGTGGAAAGATGCATGTTGATTCACAATTTTTTGACGCATTCTTTCTCCACCTTCATGCTTTCTTCTTTTCTAAAAATATAATTTTTATATTTTGTATTGTATAATTTAAAAAATAATTTTTTTATATTTAGATTAAACAAATACAAAAGAATTTATATTTTGTATTATACAATCTAAAATATAATAGAATACAATTTTTATATTTTATATTATACAATATAAAATACAATTTAGAATACAACGGAATGGGTTATGTAATTAGAATATAATTTTTTTTTTATTCTGAATTAAGAGGTGAGAGGTGTAAGATTTATTTAATTTTTTTATTAATGGTATAATAGTCATTTCACTAAATCTATGCAGGTGCAGAGAGAAACTACCGAGGTGTAGAAAGAATGCGCCCAATTGTTTTTAGCTTTTGCGCAGTTTGTTCGCTGTTTTTCAAATAAGGCTATGCTATTCCATGACTTTTTTTCTCATTTGGTGTATTTTTTTATATTAATATTTAAAATAGATAAAAAATATTTTATTTATTATAATGGATAAATTTTATCAGTTAGATAGGATTTTAAATTAATGAGTTTTTCTACCTAAACATAATTTCAGGCTGATCAATTATAAATGACAGGTTAGTAAATTTAATTAAAAATATTAATTAAAATAATTTCTTTCTCTACAATAATCTTTTAATTATTTGACATTATATTTATTAACAATTAACAAAAAATTAATAATAATAATTACATAATAATAATAATAATTAACAAAAAAAATTAAAGCATACAAATTTATTTTAAATTAAAACAAAATAATATAATGATAATAATAAGAATAAGAATAATTTTAATTAAATTCATATGAATTTAATTTAAATAATAATAATAATTTTCATTAAATTTATAAAAATTTAATTTAAATGATAATATAATTATTGAAACAATAATTATAATTAAATTCATACAAATTAAATCAAAATAATAATAATAATATTTTGAGATAATAATGATAATAATAATATAATAATTATTTTCTAAGAAATAATAATAATAATAATAATAATAATAATAATAATAATAATAATAATATTCTAATGGTTAGAGTGTCTCTTGATAACTGGAAATGTTAATGATAGTGACCTGCAACTTGATTCATTTATTGTCACTTAATAGTTAATATTATATTATTAAATATTATTTTCTTTATTTATAAGATTTATTATATTATTATTATTATTATTATTATTTTAATCATATTTGTTACAATATTACTATTATTATTATTATTATTATTATTTCTTATAAAATAATTATTATATTATTATTATTATCATTATTATCCGTAAATATTACTATTATTATTTTAATTTAATTTGCATGAATTTAATTATAATTATTGTTTCAATAATTATTATTATAATTTAAATTAAATTAATATGAATTTAATTAAAATTATTATTATTATTATTTAAATTAAATCCATATGAATTTAATTAAAATTATTCTTATTATCATTATTATCATTATATTATTTTGTTTTAATTTAAAATAAATTTGTATATCTTAATTTTTTTGTTTTGTTAATTATTATTATGTAATTATTATTATTATTAATTTTTTGTTAATTGTTAAACCTAACAAATGTCAAATAATTAAAAGATGAGTGTAGAGAGATAAACGATTTTAATTAAATGTCTTTAATTAAAATAGCCAGTCACTTATATTTCACAGCCTGAAATCATGCCTAGGTAAAAGGATTTATTAATTTAAAATCCTATCTAACAGGAAGAATTTGTCTATTTTAATAAATAATTTCTTTTTTATCTATTTTAAATATTAATATGAAAAAATTACCAGAATGGGGAAAAAGTCACGTACTTTTTATAAACATATTCTTTTTTTTCTCTTCTTTAAATTGCCATATTTATCTTCATTTATCACTCTCTCTGTTATTTTTTTCAAAATGCTGCCATTCCACTTACACACACTCTTATGAATTAAAATTATTTTGAAAACCCCTTTTGATTTTAATGTTTTAAAAATATTTTTTCAAAATATTAAGAAAATAAAAAATGTAAAATAGATACTCCAGAATGTGAAAAAACAAAAACAGTGTTTCAAAAGCTATTCCCCCAAAATCTTTAAAAAAGTAGAATAAACTTTCTTAAACAATAATTATATTACACAATTTAGAATTGAAAAGGTAAAAAAAAAAAAAAAAAAAAAAAAACTCACTTGCCCATAGTATTTTGAAGATGTCCTTTTCTTTTTAAATGAACTTAATATTGGAGTCAAATGAATTTTTTTTATTTAGAAAACAAAAGGGAAACTATATTGAAAAATGGTTAGAGAATAATGAAGATAGAATAAACATGATAAGGTTGATAACTTTTATACACATATAGTGTTCATACATCGATATTTGTTTTTATTTGTCTACGTTTTAATTCTTCTTTTAAATACTTATTTGAAAGTGAAAGTGGTTAGATTTTTTAAAATAAAATTCACAAAAGTATTGATGAATGGTGATGCAAATAGATAATATTGGAGTGTTGAAGAGTGAAAAGAAAACCTGAAAAGCTGAAGCAGCGGTGCCAAAAACAAAACCTTTTGGAAAGCTTTGCCTATTGATCTCTGAGATGCATTTTTCAATCTGAAAAATTACACTCACAATCACTGCTATTGCTACAGTATTGCTTCTTCTCAACGCCATGGATTTTGCTTAATGGAACAATTAACAAAGAAAAACTAGGGCTAATAAATTTATACATATTCTAGGGCATAACGACCTTGTCTTATAAGAACAAAACTAAAACAATTTAATTTCTACTTCGTAAATCACAAAGCAGTTGCAAGACATTTTTCAACACATTTTGCAGGCCCCTCTAGTTGGCGGAGATAAATATGGGTACCTTTATTATTTATATTTAATACACTAATAAAATATTGCTTAACAAGAATAAAAGAACATCTTACTACTTAATTTTGCAGTAAATTAAGTTATAAAATATCAGTATCTCGCCTAAATCTTTAATTACTTTATAACTACTATAGGAGTGCAGCACGTGGAGGGATTTGGTTTGATCACAATGGGCATTTCCTCTTGGATATTGTCTATGAAATGTACTTGCTGTAAGATATCTTTCATGTCAAAATATAAGAGTAGAAGGATGTACACTAATACGGATATAATATACTTAACAAACCTATTTTTAATAGATTTTAATGTCATCCTACGAAAATAAATTTTAATTTAATCTTAGGAAATTCAATTTTAAGATGAGACTTATACTCAATATATTTTATAATTGATTACAAGAGTGGCTCAAGGTCCAAACAGGTAAAGCAACTCCTTTAGATCTCAAGATCTCAAAGGTCTTAAAAAAATTTAATATGTTTTAGTCATCAAGGCTTCAAAATACTTTAGGCTTCAAGGTCTCAAAAGCCTCAAAAAATTTTAATACTCATATATTATTATAAAATAAAAAAGTATTTAATTTTAAAATTATACTAACAAAATTTTAATTAAAAATTTAAATATTTTAATTGACTTTAAGTTTACATTGGTGCTATAAATATTATTTAATGACTTTATATTTGTATTGATACTATAAATATTATTTAATGAATAATATTCTTGAAACTTTCTTATAATAAATTAATAATATTTAAAAAAAATGAACAATCAAGGAATCTTACATATCAAAACTTTCTAATTTATCTCTTCCCTATATTCCAACGGATTGATATCATCTCTTTATATGTCCTATCATTGTTGATATCATCTCTTTATATGTCCTATCATTGTTGATATCATCCCTTTACATGTCCTATCATTGTCTGACTCTTCCATTTCTCTCCTTCTTTCTTCACTTATCTCCTATATCATCTCTTTATATGTTCTATCATTGTGTAACTCTTTCACTTCTCTCCTTCTTTCTTCACTTATCTCCTATATTATCTCTTTGTATGTCCTATCATTGTTTGACTCTTCTACTTCTCTCCTTCTTTCTTCACTTATCTCCTTTCTTCCTCTGTCTCTTTGTTCCTTCCATAACATTATTTCAACTTGTTTCCAATTTCAAATTTCTTTTATTTCATATTTCATCATTTTATATTGTGTATTTATGCGCATGTCATTACATGGAGACTTGGAGCAGTAGATTGATTGAGGAAGAGTTTGTGTTCACTCTACGATCAAGTTTATTGTCTTGACAATCATGTTTTATCTTTTTAACTTAGACTTATTTTAATATACTTATAAGTTATATTCAGTGTGATATATATTATAATTTTTAATTTTATATAAAAATATACAAATATGGCAACTAGAAAATTTGAATCAGATTATTCTAATTCACAAACTCATGATAATGAGAATGAAATTAAAAGACAAAATGATTCTAATATTAAAAATATATATGATCCAAGTCAATGAGAGGATATTGATACAAAATTAAGAGACTTATTAGTAAAAAAGACCCTATTAAGATAACGTGATAGAGTATTCTGTTTCTGTTGTAAATTGTTTAATGTTATTAGTTGTACTAGTAAACTAGGTAACAGAGGTAGTAGAGATTGGAGAAATATTAGTGTTAAGTTAAAGAGCCATGAAATAAGTGATGAACACATTATTAATATGAATGCATGGATTGATCTTGAAATGAGATTGTCAAAAGATAAAACAATAGATAAACATGTTCAAGAACAAATAAATAGAGATAAAGAACACTGGGGAAAGGTGTTGTTAAGAATTATTGTTGTTATTAAAACCCTTGGTAAAAATAACTTAAATTTGATCAAGAACATATTCATCGAATTAAAAATGAGGAAATTCATTAAAGTTATTGGGTTGTGTACTTTTGAAAGAAAAATGCTTAAACCTTGAAAAGTATTTGAAACATGATAATTTATTGGATCTTGATGGGTTAGATTTATTTTCAGAATTAAATATCTTAAAATAGATTATAGGATTGGAAAATGATAAACCAATTCACATTCTTAATTATATAAAATAAATAAATTCTTTTCCAAATGCATATACAACATATATACATCATATAGAATAATGTTAACAATTTTAGTATTAGTTGTTTCAGCTGAAAGGAGTTTTTCAAAACTTAAACTAATAAAATCTTATTTAAGATCAACAATATCTCAACAAAGATTAAATGGATTAGCTTTATTGTTTATTGAAAAAAAATTAAATGAAATTAATTATAATAATTTTACATCACTAAAAGCTTGAAAAATAAATTTTAGATAAAAATATCATAATTTTAATTATTTTATTAATTTAAAAAAAGTCTATTTTTTTTATTCGCTTTAGGCCTTCTAAAACCTTGAGCCGCCACTAATTGATTATATGTGTTTACCGCATTATTTGTTCTAAAACATTTCAATAACATGTTTGATTCTTTTTCAATACTTGCATATAAATGTTTGAACACATAAAGTACATGGTTTTTAGATTTCAAAACAAAAGTTTAAACCTTTCTAAAATAGTTATTAATAGAAGTGATAAAGATAAGAGGAATTACTAATTGATTTGGTATTCATAGTACAAACATTACTGTGAATTAAATCCAAGATATATAACCTTTTATGTGGGAAATAGATGAGAAAATAAACCTTATGTTTTCTACCAATAAGACAATCAAAGAAAGTTTTAATAGATATACTTCTAATAAAACATCATTCTTACTCAAGTGACAAGTTGTTTAAGCATAATTCTATAGAACAATTCTGAATTGCATTTACTTGATGTATACTTCTATTTGTCATCACCAAAAAAGAATTATGATAATTATCTTTGTCAAGTAGTTGTATAGAGATCATACTAAGTTATATGTAAGGGATGTGTCTAACTTCTTCAAATGCAACTTGCAATTGACATTAAGCTCTAAAAAGATTAATCAAATGCCAACAACACTTCTTACCCCCTTGATTTCCTATGTTTACATGTCCAAAATCTTTAGTGGTATAGGATGTGAAACAATCATGGTGTGGTGTAACATGAAATGTACCCATTCATATTCCTAGCATGTTAGATTAATAGAGTCATCTTTGTAAACAATGACAACTTTACCATCAGATATAATTGTAGTTGTAACTTTATCTTTATCCTCTCTTCTATTGTTATTATTTTCTCTACCCCTTGATCTTTCTTGCTAGAGGATCTTTCACTCTTTCATCATGTGTCCTAATTTATTACAATGGAAACATGTGATGTCTTTGCATGTACTTGACTTACTATGATCATCAAATATATGAGAATTTATGTACATATTTCTTTTCCTTGACTCCATAACTAGAACTTCATTTTGAGTTGAGGAGATAACCTTAGTGTTGCCCTTCCTCCTAATTTCTTCACTTAAAAGACTATCTTTAATTATGTCAAAAGTCAATTTCCAATTAGAAGAAAAGTTGCTCAAAGATACCATTAAAGTGTCCCAATTGTTTGGTGATGAGTTAAACAACAATAATGCAAGTTACTCATCATTTAACACAATCTCTATAGTGATAAACTCATTCACCATATGTTGAAAACTACTCAAGTGTTATTGATGAGTCATTATTTTTCCCTATTTACTTGTCTTTCTATACCTATTTTAATTAGTGATTTGTGCTTAACTGCCTATTATTTTCTCAATTTCATTGACCATAAATTCATTAATTCGAATTTTCTGAGCTAATTTTATTATTATTTTCAAGACAACTTTGGTATTTTATTGAGCTTGGAGATTAATTCTGGAATTGAAGAGGAGTTGTCACGTCTTTTGCCACATCACCACTTCATCCACATCAGATTTTTTCTTTTTTTTTAGTTTTTGTATTCATTTTTTTTCATTGGATCAGAATTGGAAGATTAGGCCCGTTAGGTTTTGTATGGGATAACTGACCTAGGTTTGGCAGCCCATGTAAAAGAAGGAGGGACGTATATTGTAAGGGAGTTCTAGAACAAAGGGGACATCTTTTTCTTCTCAATTATTCTCTAAATCTTGTTATATTCTTACTTTCGTTTTACCATTCCTGCTGTATTTCATTTTCTATTTCCTGCTTCATTTCCATTTTAATCTCTATTCGCTTTATTCAAATTAATGGAAGATTAATTTATAAGGTTATCCTCTTGATTTAAATTGCAATGAAGGTTTGAGGTTTCTGTTGTGTTGCTTCTGCTCTCTCCGTCTCTTAACTCTTCACCAATCTATTTCTGTGCTTAATGTTTTCACTGGTTCATGATTAATGTTTTAGTTAACATGAAATTTGTGTCTCTGTTCATGCTTAATGGAGTGAGTCACAGGTTGCTGGGATGGAATGAATGATGTGTGAATGCTTAATTTGCATAAGAAAAACGTGTGTTAATTCTCACTTAGTTAATTAATTTGGGTTGGAATGAGGGTTTAGTATGTTGAAGATGAATTTATGTAACCTGTGATAATTTGATTGCAATCTAATCAAGAGGTTAATCTAATTCGTTACTAGTTAATTATCATTAATTTCTTTGTTTTCTTTTGAATTTCTGTTGCAATTGTCAAAACTCCCCCCTCCTTTTGTGTGTTTAATACTACTGTATTTAACTACATTTATTTGACCAAATACGGGTTTGATCTGCACAGAGAAATCATCCATGTACTTCAAGTTTACCAACTTTCTAATCAGGAATGCCTATTTCAAGGAATTTTTATACTCAAACAACTTGCTTAATCTCTTCCACAAGTTATAAGCTAGAGTTTCACTATATACATGATGATAAATATGTTGATCTATCATGCCAATAGTCTTCCTATTTATCTTCTTCTAAAAATAATAAGCGAGACCAAAACCCTAATCAATTTTTCTCTATATAAGTAATAGTAGGCTTTGAAAAAATATTAAACAACAAACAATAATAATAGATAAAACAATGAGATGCGTCAATTAAAAAATAGGAAAACCAATTTACATAAAAAAGTTTTAATGTAGGAAACCTTCAATATTGAAGAAAATCAAACAATACCTAATTTGGTAAAAACTTCCACCAATAATAATTAATAAGTATACCACAAATTTTCTTGCAACCTCCAAAGATTAATAGAAAATATTCTTTTCATTAACAAGATAAATAACAACACAAAAAGACCTCTAATAAGTATGTACTTAGATAATAAAGAAAATCAATTACATGTGATAATTGGTTTAAAACATTTTCTCTTTTTACAAATATGTACAAAATATTCGGATTATTATTATTTTCTCTCTTAACAACACAATTTGAGTTAATTATCCCTTTTCACCAAAGTTTTATCTTATTATAACATAACTTCTTTATTTAAGTGGACCAATCTAAAGTTTTTTTTTACCATCATAACTTTTTTAAAATAAAATTTGTATTAATGAAACAAACTTATTTGTAATAATTTTTTTTCATCCATTTTAATAAATACAAAAACAAATTACACCATTTTAATAGAAAAACCTATATGTAAGTTTGCGTGCATCTTTTTATCTCGTATTACCATCTTGTCTCGGTCCTATCTATATGAGTCACTTGCCATTTTCCATGTGCTTGAAAACAAATCCAAATTTATGACCTTCCTTATTCTTTCTCCATGATACGAAGACTTCTCACACCTTACCCTACCTTCCAAAGATCATCTCCTTGTATTCTTTCGAGAACCTCATGTAATAAAATGTAGATATTTTATTGTTATTCCTACGCTTTACGCTCTATCTCCTCCATTTCCTTTTAAGATCCTTTCTCTCTCAACTCTCTGACTCTATTTTGTAAAGATCCATAATTCATAAATATTTTGGAATGAATATCAAATAAGGAAAAAGATTATTAATTTAGAAAAAATGTGTAAAGGGTACCTAATATTCGTGTTCATGAATACTCATTACCTTTGTAACATCCCAAAAATGTATATTGTTTAACATACAGTGAATCCAATAAAAAAAATCAAAATAAAGTCTATACTCTTCCACATAGTCCTGCATCTGCATTTATATCTGCTTATGTACATAGTACAATCATTGCAGTTTACAAAACAACAAGAAAAGCAAGGGTAAGCTAGTGAAAATAAAATTTTATAATATAATCAATACACGCAAAAAGAGCAAACCATATTAGCTATTCACAAGAATTTCTTAAAAGATTAACATATAAGTTTCAATACTAAATACATGTAAATAGAACAGAATATCTCAATCATAAGAATTTCTTTAAAGTCTAGCATATCAAGTTTCAATACAAGTTTTCCGTTTTCATTTCAAGTACTCATGTCAAACATCATACATAAAGGTCTCACATAGACCATATCAATACATATCGGCCACACATAGACCATATCACACATATAGGCCACACATTGACCTATCGTCTTCTTGAAAACCAATTAAGTATGCCCCTACCAGAGACTAACATCTAATGCAATACCCAAGACTTAGATTCAGCAATTCTAAGAGAAATGATCAATCCAATACCCAAGACTTAGATTACCAGCGAATCTAAGAGAAAGAACTAATCCAATACACAAGACTTAGACTGTCATTCGAATCTAAGAGAAAGGACTAATCCAATACCCAAGACTTAGACTGCCATTCGAATCTAAGAGAAAGGACTAATCCAATACCCAAGACTTAGACTGCCATTCGAATCTAAGAGAAAGGATCAGAGTA
>Ga0209700_100660_pt1 | contig 67516 bp, 30 predicted proteins | sample SiratroredBW_FD_187528 | JGI IMG/M metagenome (GOLD analysis project Ga0209700, IMG submission 187528) | Root nodule microbial communities of legume samples collected from California, USA - Siratro red BW (SPAdes) (version 2) | ecosystem: Host-associated > Plants > Roots > Nodule | place: USA... | reverse complement strand
GAATGCAAAAAAAAAAAAAAAAACTAATTATAAAAGTAACAGTAAATGAAGGTATATAAAGAGATATAGAAGCATACGGTCCAACACAGGAAAGACACTAAAAGTTATAGTTGTACACCATTCTTTGTGTTGTATACTCCGTTACATAACATCTCCCTTAAATCAATGGTTGGTTTAGGAAAAACCATTAGTTTATATCTGAATTAATTTAAAGAATAACACCATAAAGGTTTAGTGAAAGTGTCATCAATTTGAAGAGTTGCAAAGATATGTGTGAGGTAAGTTTGTTTATAATATTTTATTTTGAGGCGCATAATGTGGTTAGGAGTAAGGAGAAATACTTCAAGATTATCAGAGAATATCGGAGGTGTAGACAAAAGAAGACATAATTCATGAAGGAGATTGATAGCAACTTGATGTCAGCCAGCATTGCAACAACACTTTGGTATTTTGCTTCAGTCTGGAGATAACTTTTTGTTTGTGTCATGCTCATGAAATAGGATTTTGACCAAGGGAGACCATGTATCCATCGGTTAACTTGCGATCTTTAGGATATGATCCCCAATCTACATCAACAAAGACTTGAAGATGAAGATGAGAATACTTACGTAGAAGAATGTTGTGGTGTAGAGTTCCAACTACATAGCACAAGATATGTTTCACTTCTTTACAGTGATGTTCTTCTTGTTGATGCTTGAACTGACAAACTTTATTAACATTGTAAGCAAGGTCAGGAATAGTAATGAGAATATACTGCCAAGAGCCAACAATGGAGCGATGCAAAGAAGCGTCAGCCATAGTTGTTGATCCATCTTGTGTGAGACAAGTTGAAGAAATCACTAGGGTAGGTTGAGAATTAGAGTTTGTCATATTTGTTTTGTGTAGAAGGTTTCTGATGTATTTGATTTAACTCAAGTGAAGGTATCCATCTCCATCCAAGAAGCTTCTATACCAAGAAAGTAATGTAGACGACTAAGGTATTTTAAGGCAAAATGGTTGTGAAGCATGAATATAAGAGTTTGAATATCAATAGAGGATATACCTATGATAATAATATCATCAACATGAATTAGTACCAACAATGTAGATTTATTTTGAGATTTGACAAATATGAAGAATCACTTTTCGTGGAACAAAAATCAAAAGATGAGAGTGTAGCACTTGGCTTATGGAACCACCATGAGTGAGGTGCTTATTCTAGACCATATATGGTCTTATGTAGTTTGCAGACTAAGTTGCGATTAGACGCTTCAAAACCAAGTGGTTGAACTATGAAGACTATTTATTCTAAATCCCCATATAGAAAGGCAGTATTGATGTCTAGTTGATGAACAAGTCAGTGATGTCTAGTTGATGAACGTATAATAGTAGGTTTCAGAATAGGACTGAATGTTTATGAATAAGAAGATATTATGTATAAAACCTATTATTTTCGAGCATTTCCTCTTAATCCAGGAGCCTATTCTTTTTGAACCTTTCCTATTAAGCCAAGAGTAAGGATTCAACATCTTCAACTGTATAAGGATCAAGCCTTGTCCTAATAGAGGTGACTTCAATATAGTCTTCATTTGTAATGGGTGAACCCACAGCAGCTAACGTATACACTATCTTCTTGATATTAAGAAGAAAAGTTGCAATGGTGCAGTCACACTTTGGATTGTGAAGCTGTAACTTCAGGTTCACAAGTTGAGTTTGAGAGGCATAGTAGACTTGAAGTTTGTTCCAGATTTGATGAGAAGATTCAATACCCAATCTTGGTGAGAATTAGAGTGGTCATCGATGTAAGAAGTCATGCCATAATCAATTGGTCTTGTTGACAATAGTTTATAAAATATTGATTTGTACAATGTGAGAAAGCAATATTCTTCATTAAGAAACTAAGGTGGAACAAGTTATCCAAGAAATTTTGCAGGTTCAAACCCCATATATAGCCAAGACTTGTTGTTTCTAAATGAGAAAATTGTTGTCATGTCATATTTAAGAGTAATAAGAGTAGTAAAAGTACAAAGAGAGGATGTGAAAGTGAAAAAAAAAATCGTGTTGGTAACAATAGAAGAGGATGAATTAGTGTTGATTATAGTAGAAGAAGATGAAACCATGGAGGCTCTTGATAACATGTAAAAAAGAAGGTAGAAAGGTGTAGTTAGAAAAGAGAAAAACATGGAAAGAAAAAAAAAACTTTTATTAAAGTGAGAAGAATAAAAAAAAAACTAATTATAAGTACATAAAGAATACAAAATCATACATTCCAGTACAAGGAAGGCACTAAAAAATATAGTTGTACGCTATTCTATTCTGTTTTTGTATACTCTAGTTTGTAACATTATTATTTATTATTTTTAATACAAACTATATTCATAATAGAAAAAAAACATCCATATTTGTTATATATATAATCAGTTATGTGTAAAAAAAAATACACTTCAAATCATCTACCATTTTAGTAACATAATAAATTATATATATTTCCATTCTTTTGTCACCTCTCTACGATGGAAAGGAAAAAAATACATCATTCATCTCTATAAATCAATGATTTCAAACAAGCTAAATTTGCATAAATATAGGTCATTCATCAAAAACTATAGTAAACCAATAAAAATAAACAAGGTGTAATATTAATTGGAACTAAGATTAATATACTCATAAAAAGTTTATAAAAATCAAAGTATAAAATTATATACCTTTTTAATGTTAAGTGCTATTATATATACACAAGTTACTCGTATGTGAGATTAATTTGAAATAAATAAAAAAAAGTCAAGTCTCTAACATATGATATTAAATATCATTGTTTTAGTATAGTTTAATCGATAAATACACATAATTTTTAATAATATTTAAACATCAAAATTATATTCCTTTCTTAACTTTAACCAGATCTTAATACATTTCAAAATCTTCTAAAATGAGTTCTCTTATATTAAGATTATTTTATTTGATTTTCCAACACTCAGTTTTTTATGACAAATTATTACATTAAGAAAACAAGTTTTCAAAAATTAATAATAACAGCCACACAAATCCAAACAATTTATTATCCAAATCAAATTCTTTAACAATATCTACAATATATACTTAACTCCCTTCAATACCTAAAATTCGTTTCCTTTTCAACCATTTAAGATAATCAAATATGAGAATGTTAATAAGGTCATTTAGACCATTTCCACAAGTATGCATGTTAATATTCAGTCAAACTTTTCTAATACTTAATTCCAATTTTATTCTTAATCAATATTTGAAACAAAATTATTGTTAAATCTTCACGTTTCTAACCAAGGGTTTAATGTACATTTTAATATATTTTTTTAAGATCTCAATTATCATAATGCCACAAGTTATCTCCTTTAATTGAAAATTCTTTATTTTTACATTCCATTCCATTTGGTTCTATCGACGGATTTATTCCATTTGGTTCTATCGATGGATTTGCGTGAATTGAACAAGAGCGATAAAAAAGCAAAAAAAGACAAAATCCAATACGTAAAAAATAATTTAAAAATTGAGAAAGTAAAAGAATTTTGGTGTCAGACTAAGGTATGATTTTTATTTTTTTATAATTAATTCTTATTAGTAATATATTAACATTTATATTTATATTAAAATAAAATAAATATAATCAATTATATAATGTAACGTAATAAAATAATAATAATAATTATTATTATTAAAATAATAATAAATTTAACAAAATTACGAAATAATAATACTAAAATATTAATAATAAATTTATAAAATAATAATAAAAATAAGATAATTATAAAAATAAAATATTAATAATATTAATATTAAAAACTAATAACTCATAAACTTTTATAATTTTCTTTTTTTTTCACCATTCATCCCTTCATCCAAACAACTAATTTTTTACACATTTTCCTCTTAAATCCACTCTCCCATCCAAACAAAATATTAAAGAACTCTTAATTCACCTTTTTCAATCAAATATTACATGTAAAAACACAACCTCAGTCGTAAATAAAAAAAAAACATAAATTTAAGAAAAAATACAAAAAATTACTTATATTAAAATTCTCATCAAATAAAGTTGACCTAATTTTTGTTGTCTTTTAATCGTCAATCTCTAAAAGATAAAACAAACAAATAATCATATAAAAAATTTAAAAAGACTAAGAATAATAAATTTTTAAAGAAATGATCATTTCCAATAAATAAAAAGTAAAATATTTCATATTATATATATATATATATATATATATATATATATATATATTCTTACCTAGATTAATTTAAAAGTTGACTTGTTGAAATAAAATTGTTAACATTATTAAGCTATTATATTTACTTAATTAAAGAAAAGATAGAAAGTTTTTTCAACTCAATTACTCCTCTTGTTCTAGAAGAATAATTTTAACTAATTAGATAGCATGTTAATAGAAAATTGTTTATTATAAACATTGATACAATCTTCTAAACATATACATACTTTTAATTTTAATTATATACTTGGAAGGAATTTTTGGCACCAACAATTATATGTTGCTTTTTCTATCAATTCACTCGTTTTTATTAATACTTTTAGTGTACGTCTATGAATCAAACAAAAAATGATCAAATAAGGGATCTGAGTTAGTTGGGTGAACAAAGTGCATGGGTTATTATAAACCTCTTGACATGTGTTAAATCTTTACAAATGAAAAACGAATAATGATCGTTATTTTTGACAATACTAGCTTGCAAAATAATTGAAAGAATAAAAACTATTTGAACGCTAAAAAAAGCTAGTTAATAGTTAAAAGTTCATAACTAGTAGTTGAAAATTGTTGAGTTTTTTTATTAAATCATAAACGTCTAATAGAATTATTTTCTAAATAGTTTAAAATGTAAAATAGAAAATATACACAGATACTTTTATATAAATTTCATTTTTATTTTATGGTTAAAAATAGACTTTGAGGTCTTTATAACTTTATTTTATTTTTTTATTAATTTTTAACTCTTTAATTTTTTTATTCGTAGATGAATTAATTTAGTTACAAGTTTATAGTCTCAATTATTATATATCTTATATGATATCTTAAAATATTTTCAAAAAAGTTTAAAATTAAGTAAAGATAGGGTATGTTTGAGTATATATAATATTTTTTATATTAATTATTGTATTGGTTAAAAATAAATAGTTAAACAACAAAAAAAGTTATCGTTATCAATTTCTTAAAATATAATATTGAATTAATAAATTAAATATTACAAATAATGCGATAGTTCAAATAAATAGTATATTTCAAAAAACTATAAAATAAAAAATAAATAAAAATAATAATAAGTTTCCTTTTTAAAAAAAAGAATAATAATAATTTTTAATAAATATTTGAAGGACTAACAAGGAAATAAATATAAAAATTTATAAGTTAACATTTGAAAAATGCTACTTCAAGTAGCATCTCAAAATTTTTTAGTACGAAAAAAAAATCAGTTAGTAAAAAAATTTAAATATATTTTTCATCTATGAAATGCCATAAAAAATTAGTTTTTGTCTTCATACAAATATTTCATCTATTTAGTCTTTGTACTTTTAAGTAATTGTGATAATGATCATGATTTTCTACTCTGGACTTACCTATAGATATAGAGATAAAGTACATTTAGTGCATTTTCTCACCCAACCACAAACATAACACATATACCTTATCTGTGGGTTCACAATATAAGATTCTTAGTCACATAGACTAAACATTATCACACCTATCTAAAAATATAGGACCAAATAAATAAATTATTTAGTACGAAGACTAAAACCAATTTTTAACTAATGACTTAGAGATAAAAAAAAAAAAAACATATTTAACCCTAAAAAATATTCGAAGATGGTTAAAAAGTTTCATCAAACATAATTGAAGTTTCTCATGAAAAATGCTTTTTGAAAACTGTGATGAATATTTTGCTGAAAATATTAAATTAAAATAAATATAAAATTAATTACATTCATTTTAATTAATAAAAACATATAATATTTATTCAAAAAGTCAGAATTAATTGAATAATTAAAATTTAATTGAAACATTGTAAATAATCAATCTAAAAGGATAGAAAAAATCCATGAAAAAATATCCACCTGTCAGTATGGCTTGCTTTTATAAGTGAGATAATTACATATGTGACCCACAAGCTAACAGGCAGGAGTAGGTGATATATTGAGTTATCTAAAGTTTAAGGAAAACATTGAACAAGGAAAAAAGCGATATGGGTAGAAAAGCTCTCTCATATATTATGGCCATATCATTCTAGACGGTCTTTTAACTCAAAAAAGATTTCTTTGTTCTTGTAAAATGAGTCACATGCATGTTACTAGAGGTTGTTATTTGCTCTCGAAAAGTGCATTTTCATAAGAGAGATTGAAAATGTGAAGAACAAAACATCTAGATATTATCTTAGAAATATAGAAAAATGCTCACACATTCAATTAAAAGAAATAAAGAGGAGAGTATAATTAAAATATAAGGTAGTTCTAAGAGGTCTTAAGTTTTATTTAAATGAGAGGGTGAATTTAAGGGAGTGAATTTAAATTGATTTGAGGTGAAAATATGAAAAAAGTTGAGTTGTTTGGATTAAGAGAAAGATAATGAAAAATGAAGAAAAAATTTATAAAAAATTGTAAGTGATTTGATAGATGTAACTGATAAAAAAATTCTTTTGATAGATAAAATTATAGTTAAAATTAATTTAAGATTAAATATAATTTATTTATTGAATGTGATTAATAAATTTATTATTATTTTAATGGATGAAATTATAAAAGTATTAGTTATTTTAAAATTAAAATTAAATCAAAAAAATTAAATTATTATTTTTAATAATATTATTATTTTATTTACTTTTATTATTATTATTATTATTTTAATTTTATTATTTTTACTTTTATTATCATTTTAAAATTTTATTATTTTATTATTATAAATATTATACATGATTTTATGATTTTTATTATTATAATTATTATTTATAATTTTATTATTATTTTCATTTTTTAATATTAATATTATTAATAATTATCTTATTTTATTATTATTATTATTCTATAAAATTATTATTAATATTTTTTTATTAATAAATTATTATTTTATAATTTTATTAAATTTATCATTATTTTATTATACACGCCGCACCATCTTTGCAAATTTTCACATATATGCAAACAAAGAATTTTTACACTCTTCATTCTTGTTTTTGACAATAAATTAATTTTTTATTTCTTGATTTTTTAACTTTTCATGCATTTCATCAATTTTCTTCTTCACATCCAAACAAGTTCTTAGGAAGTTAAATTTGATATTAGATAAGTCTCATTCATATCAAATGAAAATTAAGTTATCATGTAAATAGGTGTATTTAAAGATTCAAGAGATAGAAAAAAAAAAGGACATATCACTTGAGAACGCTAAATAGAAGAACAATTTTGAAGATATGGAACATAAACAATTTGTAATTTTATTACATTTGAGAGATAAATTATTTTGTAATAAAGTCATATAATGTTTTTTTAATATGAAGATGTGACTCATTTGTTCCCTATCTAACCAATGACATAACTAATGATATATGTGACTTATTTGTTCTACTATCTAGTGGACAATACAACTTATAACATGATTTACTCATTTATCCTCTTATTTAGTAAATGAGATGGCTGAAAATATGAGTGACCCATTTGTCTCCCTATTCAGTTGACAATGTGATCCATAATGTGAATAACTTACTCATCTCTGTATCAGTCAATGACATAATTGATAGTATGAGTACATATTTCATCCTCTTATCTAGTTGATATCTAACATGATCAACAAAATCAAAACTAATAAAAAATATAACAACATTCATCATGGAATAACTTGCATCAATTAATCATTGTCCACATTACCTAATAATGTTGGATTATCCTCTAAGTTATGATAAAAATATTATAAGGAAAGGGTGCTAATCACCCATAACAATATTAAACAACTTTGAAATAGTGACAATCATAATCAAAATAACTTACATTAATATTAAAATCCTAAATAAAGTAAACCACAATATTTTAGATAAGAATTCATAAAATGAATGACACATGATATTCATATAAAGGTAATACTAGCATTAGTTCATATACTATACATACAATGTTTATAAAAAAAATGTCATTACAAATATACACCAATAAATAGCTATCCCTTCATCATGTGACTATTAAATATGATTTAAAAAGGTATAGAAAATAAAGATTGACTTAAGAAAGAAAATATTAATCTAATCCATGACAGTCTTTCATTTTTTTTAGTTTCAAGTGATTTTCAAATAGCTCTTTTTCTTTTTTTTCCTTTCCTTCTCAGGTCTAGTTGTCCTTCTTTTAAGTCCTTAGAAACCTCTTAACATATACCTTTTACATGGGGTTATCTCCTTTTGAACGTCATCCAAACTCTTACTCTTTTGTTAGTCCTTGACAAACAAGTCTTGAGCTCAATGGTTAGCAACAAAACGAAAAAAGTAATCCCTTGTGGATACACAAGTTAAGCCAAGCCATGGTTACCAAGCTATGTGATCAAAGTCGTATCTGGTAAATACAATTAAATATAGTACTAGGAAGTGACTCCTAGGTAGTATCCCAAGGACCTAGTTCCTCTCAAAGGATTAAACACACAAAGAGGGGGGTTGTTGTGAAATAACTAGATTTAATAAAATAAAAATAAAACAATAACTGAATTAGATTTTCTTAACCGAAATTTAAATTACTCTCTTGATTAGATTGCAATTTGTCACTTATCAGAGAATACAAAAATTCATGCTTAAATTATTGAACCCTAATTTCAACCCGAATTAATTAACTAAGCGATAATTAACACAAGTTTTACTTATGCAAATTAAGCATTCACATACATCATTCATTCCATCCCAACAACCCGTGACTCACTCCATTAAGCATGAACAGAGACACGAAATTCATATTAACTGAAACATTAAACATGAACCAGTAAAACCATTGAGCACAGAAATAGATGATGAAGAGTTAAATGAGGAAGAGAGCAAAAATAACACAATAATAACCTTAAAGTTTCATGGCAATCTGAATCAAAAGAATAACCTTATAAATTAGTCTTCCAGTAGATTTGAATAAATCAAATGGAAATTAAATACAAAACCAAATTAAAACAGGAAGGAAATTAAATTAAAATAGAAACGAAATTAAATTAAAGCAGGAACCAAATTAAATTAAAACAGAAGCGAAAGTAAATTGCAGAGACAAGAAAATAAATACAGAGGCAGTCTTTCCAGCAGAGAGAGAACAAATTGAATACTAAAAGTAGAGAATAAATAACAGACGGTATGCTTCTCTGTCTGCCCCACTATAACAGGCAGCTAGACCTAAATAAGTGTTCAACACTAAACCTAATGGACCCAAATTTATTGAGGTCTAAGGAATAAAAACTAATAATGTAGCAGCTCCTCTTCAATTCCAGAATTAATTTCCAAGCCCAATAAAATTCCCAAAGTTGCCCTGAAAATAATAATAAAATTAGCTCAGGAAATTTGAATTAAATAAAATTATGAATTTCTGGTAAATAAGGAATAGAGAAAATAATAGGTAGTTAAACATAAATCACGAATTTCTGGTAAATGATTTATTTTATTCAATTTAAATTTATTATAAAAACATAAAATTAAATAATTTATGATTATTTTCCTATTATAATTAATTAGTTCAAATTACGTTTAAAATATTTCATTTCATTCTCATTGTATTTTTATTATCCTTTCAAAATTTTAATTTAATCATTTTTATAGTATTTTTTTCATTTTAATTTGAAATGAACTAATAATCACATCTTTAGTTTCATAAAAATTTAAGAAAAATAAATGACTTTTCCCTCAGATACTTTTATTTACCTCCCTCTCTCATACAAATTAAAAATAAACCATTCCAAAATTTAATTATATTTTTAATAATGTTTTTTTTCTGTAAAATATTTTTCTTTTACTTTTATCTATTTTTTAAAATAAAAATTACACTACCTAGATTTTTATCTAACATTTTCAACTGCATTTTCTAAAATTATTTCAAAATTTCTATTTACCAATAACAATAAACATACACAAAATTTTAATATTATCTTCTATTTTTAAACCAAGTTATATTCAATCTTACATAATTTATTAATTTTTTTCTCCCATAAATAATTTAAAATTTATTCTCCCAATTTTTAGTTAAATTTTACAAATCATTGTATTATCTACAATAAGATTTTATTTTATTTTATTTGTTCAAACCTTAAATTCTATACAAAAGAAAAAAAAAATAGAACCTTCTTCTAAGCCCAAGTGAAATTCAATTTCGGTGAAGGTTCTTATAAATAAAAAATGCTGAAAATATAAAAAAAGTTAAGTAAAAAATTTCCCGTTACAATAAATGATGCTAATTAGGAAATTAAAGTGAAAAATGTATTATTTAAGTAATTTTTTTTAAATAGTATTAGTGGAAAAAAAATCTAAAAAAGTTATCAAACACGCCTTTGAGTAAACACTGAGAAACAAACATGCATGAAAAAGAGTAATTACTAACATGGAATACGGTAGATAGAAAGGGAAACGACATGCCATTAGACATCTTGTTCTTCGAAAGACAAAACTTCTAAAACATTTAAACATAATTAGTGAATAATAAATTCCTTGATCAATAATTGGTTAGCCGATTGTACGATTCTTTTTCAACATGACTAGTTGTGTTTTTGTTTAAATTTGAGATTGGTCATGTGTTATATGACTCTTTTACGTTTAGAACCAACTTAATTCAAGGATATTACATATTAAAAAGATAAAAGTAAAAATTTCTACTATTACTTCTCTTACTACCAATGATCTCTTACTACCAATGAAATGATGTACATCAATAAATAATAATCAAGGTGGAATATTAACCCATAACACAACTATTTTAGAATTGTCATTTTATATCAATCAACTTTTTATAATAAGTAAAAGAATAAAAAAGAAAAAAAAAAGAGTGACAAACATGTAATTATTGAAACCTATAAGAGTTATCTTAGAAAAAAATCCAACTACAAATAAAAGAAATACAAAATCTTCTAATTTGAAGAGTTGAGTAGAATCGATTCATTAAATATGATAACAATTTCTTTAATTGTAAAAGTAAAAATAAGCCAAATGTTTAAATTTAGTTATAGTGAAAGTCAAAAAGCTGCATGCTTTTGAAAGTAAGGCAGGGTAAATTTTTTCAAACTTTGAATATTGAAAGGCCCGCAATAGCATCACATGCCGACTTTGAATGTGGACGTTATGTCGTCCTTCATCAAACTTCATGATGCTAAATAAACTAAAAAAAAAAAAAAACAGCTATCCTACGTTTGAAAGTTGCACGTTACAGCATTTTTAATAGAGTAATTCCTACTCCATCTTGTTTGTTTTAAAGTGTCAAATTTTTAATAATTTTTTATTTATTTTAGAAATATAAATGAGAGACTTCAACCACGGCAAGAAAGACAGTGTTACCATGCAAATATTAATAATAATAATAATTGTAATCCATAGTAAAAATAAACTTTGTAAAGCTTGGAAAGGTATCGTGGGGACATTAGCTAGCTTTAACCTTTTCATTTTTTTATTTGGGGATCTTCTTTTCTATTTTTTCTTTCTGTCGGACTGTTGGATACACATTTTTTCTGCGTGACCAAATAGGGTTTGTCCTCCGCGATTTACTATTGTTAACCAAACCTCAGATTCAAGAGTTAACAATTGGAACAGAACCCCAACGATTCATCGAACCTGGACAGTGATTGGGGTTATTTGTTTTCCTTAAATAAATTTAGTAACAAAGTGCTTTTGTAACACAACATGTTTAAGGACAAACTTTTCGCTGACTGTGCCTGTTTCTGTTGGTTTTTTTTCTTTAATGTAACTGCTCCATTCCCAAGCCCTGATGCGTTCCTCACTTTGTCTGCTCTGGCTTTTACGATCAAAAGTAGAAAGTCGAGTCTTTTCAGAGAGACATGTGAGAAGGAAAACGGATGGTAATGGTACGTGGGGAGTGGAAGTCCAACCTGTTCAGTTTACTCTTAATTTCTGGGTATTAATTCCCTCCTGAGATATGCATATGCATATATATAGCATTTATAAATTTTTCTGTTTGTTTTTTTTCTTTTTTTTTTATGACTCTTCCGTGCGTTGTTGGTCATTCTGCCTTTGTATATTTTTTTTATGCTTTACACGAATTCTGACATGGGAAGGGTTAAAGTGAGTTTGTGAAGAAAAAAGAATACTTTTGGTGTTAGTGTAATTGGAATCCTCCACTGCCAACGGCTTGCATGAGAAGCCTAGGAATTATGTGTTTGTTGGGAGTCTATTTTAGACTATTCTCCAAACGATTTTGGAATAAGCACTTGGTGGTCCATAAATCATAAAGAGCTGGAACTTAGGAAAAGTCCACATTTTGGTTGTGTAGTTCGGAATGAATTATGCTGTCATGTTCTTTACTGTTTTGCCCTGCAGCCATATAAAGTGAAACCAAGTAAATTCTGCGGCGCTACGTTAATGAGAACTTATGCTATTATATAACATAGATGTAAATTATGGATCTGCATCTAATTTGACTAGGATGTGGTAATTATATATTGATCTTCACATCAGTAAGTTATTAAGTGAGATTCAATTATTGTGACTGTGTTGGACAGTCAAAACACGGTTTGGACTAAGGACTTTTCAATGTTGTTTATTTCCGTTTGGAATGACCTTATGGTTTTTTTGAGGTTTAAGAATTTGATTCCTTTCTAATCTTGTCTAGGAGTTACGTGTTTTGTATTGTTCGGAAGTAAGAAAAGATGATAATTGAGAATTTTGTATCTATGTTTTTGTAAGTGAGAGGGACTAGTGCGTGAGTTCACTTGTGCTTGTGAAGAGGTGCATACAAAGACCATCATATATTGTTAATTGGATACAAAATTTTGTCATCGGTCTTCCTTGATGCGAACTGTATTCTCTGATTATCTTTAGCTTAAATTGGACATCTTGGTAGTCATCATAAAATCTGTGAAATCTTTCTTTTGATCAAATTAGTCTTGAGATTTGACATGATAAATCGGCTAACAGTTCCACTCCCAAGAACTATAGTACTTCCAATGAATGGTTGCCATTGACATGTTTAACTTCTTTGTCTTTTTCTTTATTTTTAAGCTTTATTGACTTTGTGAATTTTAAAAAGCACATAGAAATTGCATATTGTAATGTGATTTTATTAAATTCTAGATGTGCTAAGTTTGCTGTGCAATACTTATCGTATTGCCCGCCATTCTTCTGAAGTTACGACAGATATTTGCTAGAAGACTGTCTGACTTGGGTGCATTAATTCCAGGGCAGTTTAGTCAGGATTGAAAATTAAGCATTGAAATGCATGATTTTGACATATATTATTCATTCGATCCGGTTCACACATTATCTGGTCTTGTTTTCCAATCCCAGCTTGAGAACATTGACCTGAAAGATAAAGTCTTTGAGGTTATAATCCAAAGCTTACCTGCTTAAGAAGGCATACAGCTTGAACAAGTGATCATTCAAATCTTCTATCACGTACCCCCTCCTCTATTCAGGTTAGTAAACATTTCAGAATTTTCTCATACTTAGTAGGATGTATCAATCATAAATCAACATCTAAATTCCATATTACGTGCCTCATTATCTTCATTATTGGACTATATATTAGAGCTTCAAGCAACATGTTATATTTTGTGATTCCTTATCACACTCCTTGAAGTCCTTATTTTTTTTTCCAGTATTTCTGGTCATGACTTTTCCCTGTGTTACAGACTGAAGGTCCAGGTTGATGACTTCAATGGATCCTTATGCTGATCAAAATCTTGAAACTAAAGAGGTCGATCTGAGAAGTATGTCGTCTTCTTCACATGGTCAGGCACCACAAGTCTACAAAGTGGCAATTCCTCCAAGACAGAACCTCTTCAAGGAATTCCAAGCCACCATAAAAGAAACTTTCTTTGCTGATGATCCTCTAAGACCCTTCAAAGATCAATCTAAATCAAGGAAGTTCATCCTCGGCATTGAGGCCATATTCCCAATACTTAAGTGGGGAAGAAGTTACAACCTTAAAAAATTTAGAGGGGATTTAATATCTGGTCTCACTATTGCAAGTCTTTGCATTCCTCAGGTACTCAAGTTTGCTTTACAGTGGAGTTCAAGTTTTGAAGACTACGAGGATAATTCATGTTGCATGCCCCATTTTTTAAGGTTCTAACTTCTAATGCTTGGCTGAAATACAGGATATTGGATACGCCAAGCTTGCACATTTGGCTCCACAGTATGGACTGTGTAAGACTCTACTTGCCTCTCACCAGCAGCTCAAATTTTTTCCTTTGCACGTTAGACTGATCCTTTTTCATTTTGTTCTTTCTACTCGTTTACAGACTCAAGTTTTGTTCCACCATTGATCTATGCTGTCATGGGTAGCTCTCGTGATATTGCTATAGGACCTGTAGCAGTGGTTTCTCTCTTGTTGGGGACCTTACTTAGTAATGAGATCGATCCTAATACAAATGCGGCAGAATATCAGCGACTTGCTTTTACAGCCACTTTTTTTGCTGGAATTACTCAAGCAACGCTTGGTGTTCTTAGGTATGACAACACTACCGCCCAATATATGGATTTTGCATTTAGACACTTCAACCACTGAAGTTTATGTCTTGTGCAACTGCTACCAGTCACAACGAAAATGTTACACTGTTTAATAACACACCATATAATCTTATGGTTAAATTATTTATTTATTTTTTCAATCAGGTTAGGATTCTTGATTGACTTCCTATCCCATGCTGCTATTGTCGGTTTTATGGGGGGTGCTGCTATCACAATTTCCCTTCAACAGCTCAAGGGTTTCCTTGGCATTAGAACTAAAATGTTCACAACGAAAACTGATATTATCTCTGTGCTGCATTCAGTATTCAGTACAGCCCATCATGGAGTACTCTCCTTCTCTCTCTCAATATACATGCCAATTATTAATAACCAGGAGTTCTAATCTGAACAAGTCCGTGCCTAAATTTAAAATTGCCAACTGTTGGTATTACTGGTGTCTGTATGTTGAACACAAAATTGACGAATAATTTGATAACACTTATGTTGCAGTGGAACTGGCAAACTATAGTCATCGGAACAAGCTTTTTGGGTTTTCTTCTGGTCACCAAATACATTGTAAGACATTATACCACCCCTTCATGCATTTTGCTATTATTCCCTAATTAATCGTTAGGAGTTCGTAAATGCTTTTCTCATTCTTTCATATTATGCGCACAGGGAAAGAAAAACAGGAGGTTTTTCTGGCTGCCAGCAATTGCTCCGTTGATATCCGTTATTTTGTCCACTTTTTTTGTATTCATAACGCGTGCAGATAAGCAAGGAGTAGATATTGTAAGTATATGTTTATTCTCCTCAAAAGACTGAAAGCGTATTTTAGGACCAACTGATGGCAAGAGTGACATAATATTAGTTACAGCAAAACTGAAGTTTTTGTCTATTGATATGTGAAGGTGAGAAACATAGAAAAAGGAATCAATCCATCATCTGTTAAAGATCTTTATTTAACAGGAGAAAACCTTGGAAAAGGTTTTAAAATTGGCATCGTGGCAGGCATGATAGCATTGACTGTGAGTAACTTAGACACCAATACCTCTCTTGAAGAGTATCTGTCCATTTTACTCCTGTAGTTCTAATTAAACCATTACATTTCGATTGCCAGGAAGCCTCAGCAATTGGAAGAACATTTGCATCGATGAAGGACTATCAACTGGATGGAAACAAAGAAATGGTTGCACTAGGAGCAATGAATGTTGTTGGTTCAATGACTTCCTGTTACGTGGCAACTGGTAAGCCCGTAAACAAGGTCTATGAATCCAAACTATTTTTTTGTCATCAAAATTGCAAGTTTAAGGAATATGTAACAAGTGGTCATGTCTTATAAATACCTACTGTTAGCTTTGACATATCAAACAAAAATGGGAAAAACAAAATAGTAGGCAAATAAAGTTGAATCTACTTTTATAGAGTTTAATGTCTACTTGTACATAAAGAAAATTTGGGACTATAATTATCTTGTGGTCCAGTGATTTATAAAGTTCTTTAGCCCCTGATCTATACTCTTGTTACCATCAGGTTCTTTCTCTCGGTCAGCTGTAAATTTCATGGCGGGCTGCCAAACAGCAGTCTCTAATATAGTGATGTCAGTAGTTGTGTTCTTGACCCTGGAATTCATCACTCCGCTTTTTAAGTATACTCCAAATGCCATTCTTTCTGCCATCATCATTTCTGCTGTCATCAACCTTATAGACTACGAAGCAGCAACTTTGATTTGGAAGATAGATAAATTTGACTTTGTCGCTTGCATGGGTGCATTCTTTGGGGTTGTTTTTGTCAGTGTTGAGATAGGACTTCTAATTGCTGTAAGTGCTATAATCAATGCTTAGTTATCTTATGCTCTAAAAGGTCAGAGTAATTTCTGACTAATCTTGTTTGCTTCGTATGTTAATTGCTACATTCTATGGCAGGTCTGTATATCCTTTGCAAAGATCCTACTACAAGTAACAAGACCCCGAACCGCAATTCTGGGGAAGATTCCCAGGACTACTGTCTATAGAAACATCCAACAATATCCAGAAGCTAGTAAGGTTCCAGGTGTACTGATTGTAAGAGTTGATTCTGCAATATATTTTTCCAACTCCAATTATGTCAAAGAAAGGTAAAGACTCGTTCCTCCTTACAATGAGAAATTGTTTTATACTGTACTCTTTTCAATAAACTGAAGTCAAACAGATATATTGCAGACTAACTTAACAACACGACAAAATTTAGATGTGGATGTAAAAGTACGAACGGTTGTTATTAATGAGAAAATATCTTACCCTGATAAAGAAAGATGAATAGAGTTTGTCGGTGTACCAAAAACCTTTTAATTTTTTTTAAGGTACAATATAATTACAATGAGGTATGAATCCGTGGAAAAGAGTGAGGGTTGGTTTAAAAGAGGATTATACCGTAATTTTATGAAACTGTCTTTCAATTAGCGTATTCATGTCGCTTAATAACTAATCTTTTGCAGGACATTAAGATGGCTGATGGATGAAGACGACAAAGTGAAAGGAGACTACCGCACAAAAATCCAGTTTTTGATAGTTGAAATGTCACGTGAGAGTCTTTATTAATCCTAATTATGTTATATACCTTACAATATTCAAAACCTTCATTTTCATCTTGTTAATTTTTTATTATTAATTAAGTTTCGTGTTCATGATGCAGCCGTTACTGATATTGATACAAGTGGCATCCAAGCCTTCGAAGAGTTACAGAGAAGTCTTGAAAAGAGAGGAGTTGAGGTAACTAAGAATGAGATGCACATAATATATATGCATGAGTGATTAGAATATGATATCTTACCGTAAGTTCTTCTTCCTTTTATGCAAGCTTGTTCTGGCAAATCCTGGTCCAGCAGTGACAGACAAGCTTTACGCATCCAATTTTGCAAACACAATAGGCGAGGACAAGATCTTCCTCACCGTTGCAGAGGCTGTTGCATATTGTTCTCCAAAAGTGGTTGAGGACCCTTGAAAAAGATGAAATATTGTTGGAGAGACCAGAAGTTTTCAGTATAGTAGTGAGGTAGTAAAGGATTAGATAGAAAAAGGTGTAGTAGAAGAAGTGGGAAATCAGATAGTGCTAGCGCTGATATCCTTATCCTAAAGTGTATTCATTAAATTAAATAAAATATTTTGAAAAAGAAAGATAAAATTAGAAGGTGCACTTTTACTTGGTTGTTTGTATGAACAATATATGGTCTCCTTTTCAGAAGGGAAGTAGTTGTTCATCATCCCTTCCTCTCTCATTGAGCCATTAAAAAGATTAGAAGAATAGATAAAGCAAATAAATTGTACAATTCTTTTCTTCCATTTTGTGTCTGCAAGTCACTCTGTAATGTACTTGTTTGAGCTTTGAATGAAAATAGTAGAAGAGGAGATCAATGGAGCAGGTGGATTTTCTTTTTCTTTTTCTTTCTCTTTCTTCATTTTGTTACAGACAGATGCAACAGGGGGATGAATACCTTTGGCTCTTGCATGAATAAAGATGCAAAACAAAGCCAGATTCATACAAACAGAATTTCTAAAAAGTTTTTCTTTTTCGAAATAAAGTATTCAAGCGTCAGATTCGAAGATAGAAAGTGCAATGTTACCTAAACTAGTTATAACTTTAAACTACTAGTAAATATGGATTGATTTTATACAGTTGAAATTTATAAGATAAATATTTAATATGTAATTTTTTTTTAATTTAAAATTTAATTGGCTACATATGATTTTTTTTATAATTTCAAAATTATTAAATTCAATTTAAAATTACTGAAAAAATTAATATAAAAAAAAGAATTAAGAACAATGTGTGTATATAAATATACACAAGGATAGTTTGACATCTCGAGATCGTTATAACAACTTTTTAAGAAATCTTGGGAACTATATTTTGAAATAATCGTTTAAATAGGAGAAAGATACTGTGTGTTAAACGACAAACAGAAGATAGTCCTAGATTGTGCTGTTTCTTTTTCCTGTGCTAATTAGTATTGTCTCTATTTCTTAGATGATGAATGAAGGCAGTTTAAGTTTTTTTAAATTATATTAAAAATAATAATAAATATATTTCTTAAAAAATTACTAAAATATTTCACGCTTCAATAAATACATATTTTTTATTGAAACATATGAAGTAATTAATTTGAGAATTAATTAAAAATACAAAACTAATATTTTCTTTAAAATTGAAAAAAAAAATATCCGAATTGATTTTTTCATAAGTAATAGTGTAGTTATTGCGGGGTCAAGAGAGTATTAAAAAAATATAGACTACGCCCACTTTTGGATTTAGGTAGGGGAACGGAAAAATAGAAATAATAATAACAATAAATATGATAATGATATGTTAGAAAAAATAAAATAAGACGAAGACTTTTTTTTTATTGGTAGATCGTCTGTGAAAACATCAATGTATTAAAGTATCGAAGAATGCTAGCTAGTATTATGGTGTTTAACATATTTTTGTAATTTTATAAAAAAAATTAAACAGTTTTATTATTAAATAAATTTATGTTAGTATTAGATTATTATTCACAGACGAACAGTTGTGAGTGCTCCATTGAAATTGAGAACTTTCAGGTGATACTATTTTATTGTTGTTTATGATTATGGCTGAAATTCAACAAAGGAGTTACTGTGAAATAATAAGGCAAAGCGAAAATGTGAAAGGTTGAGTGCCATCGAACTTAAAGACCATAGACTTGTCAAAAGAACATGTTTAGTTAAAAAAGGTTATCATTATTAGGTTCAGATTTCACTTATATCTTAGGTTAATTAAAAATAAGTAAACACTTCACAATAATAATGTTTGAGACAGAATAATCATCAAATTTTCCAAATGAATCCCTTCCATGTCGATGTGTACATAGAATATGTGAAGCAGTTATATATTCTATGACTTTATTTGATGCATAAATTCGATACCCACATATGTTAGTGTTCAATTCTCAACTACAAGTGTGTAGTTACTTATTTAACTAATATAACTAACCATTTTAGTTATTATTATTATTATCATTATTATTATTATTCAATTAAAAAATCATTTTAATAAGATTTAGGAATTTATATCTTAGGAATAAAGATGTTAAAGTAAGAGCGTGAATTGATTAAAAATTTATAGCAACAAATCAAGGTTTTTAAAATTATTTTTAAATCACTTAACATCAATTTTGAGGTTTATAATTTTATCGTATCAAGAAACACAAAGAAACAATAAAAAAACAATAAAAGATAAATTCTTTTTACAAAAATTTATAATTAACTACTTTAGTCAACAAAATATATATATATATATATATTATATTATGCACACTAATAAAATTGTATATAAATATTGTCCAATATGTTCTTTTCCAAAAAAAGTAATACATATACATAAAAATATTAAATATTAGAGATAATATAAATCTGATTTAAGTATATCTCTAGTTCTTTTTATTACTTTCTTCATTATTATTAGTATGGTCTAGTGTTGGGTTAGAATTCATGGCCTCCTTTTTAGAGTATTGACAATTCCATATTATTTTCTCTATAGCAACAGAGGTTCATATCCTCTTATGTTAGATGATTATATTATGTAAAAAAATTTGTTTTCTATATTAAAGTGTTTGTTGATGTGAGTTTGTTTCTGGATGAAAACTTGTCTCACAATAAACATGAAAATGTAAATATTGTGGATTCTAATCCTCCTGGATTGCTCTTGTTGTCGCCATTTTAGGGACAGATAATAATAGTTCTAAACATATTACTTCTAAAGAGAATTCCTTACAAGGTATGCAGAGTTTTATTTCTAAGAACTAGGCAAATATTTTGGACAAGAAGGCTTCTAAGATCTTGTCCAATCAACCTATAGGCGTAATCGATCAGGGAAGGATGCTTCTATAGCTATTGCGAAAATCACTAAAATAACTTCTTATGGTTCTATTGGAGTTAAGTTTGATGCTATAGTGGCTGCTGGTTTGGAAGTCCAAGAGTTTGTTTTGACCCTTCTAGTTTGCACTTAATTGTTGTTGGTTTATGCCTTGTGGGGCTACAACTCAATGTTTAAGGGATGCAGGTTACTCAAGCTCTTTTTTTAAGTTTGAAGAAGAGATGTTTAAGGGATGTAGATTACTCAAGCTCTTTCTTTTAAGTTTGAAGAAGAGTGTAAGTTGGTTTCTAAGTACTAGGCCAACTAGGTGGATCAAGGGTTTCTTAGTGATTCGGATGAGTTAGAAAGGTATATTCAAACTTCAAAGGAACCTGGAAGACCAAGAAATAATACTTCAAAGGTTGCTAAAGAACCTATTAGAATAGATATTACAAAGAAAAAATGGTGGAGAGGTTTATGCATCTCAATTTTGATTTTCTTTCTTTAATTATTTTATTTTTTAACATAACGGACAAACCTCTTCCTCTTCTAACTCTTTTATTAGTTTCTTTTAATTTTATTTATTTACTTTTTGATTGTGGATTGGTATATTACTCTTATGATTATTTTGATAATTTACTTTATATCTATCTTTCCATAAATTTGGTTTAACCTTTTACAATCTTATTTTTTTTAATAAATTTCATATGTCTAACATAAACTTTAATATCCCATGATATATTATTTATTGTCAATGTATTAAAAACATTACATATAGACAACAAACATATCTACCTCATACTTAGTTATCTTATATTCATGACATATATGAATTTGTTTTATTTAAACATTTCCAATTAATATTTATTTCATTATAAAAATAAAAATTATTTATCAAATATTTTATAATGGTAGATTACTAACAACAAAGTATTTATTTACGTCGATGATGAAACCTTTTTATGGGACATATCAAACCAATCATATCTTCCAATTGTGTAAAAAAAATAGTGTTACATGAATTAAGTCATTATAAAAAAATATAAGATAACTTATGAATTAAATTAGAAAAATAATATAAAAAATAAATAAATTTTTTTTTAAAGGAAATGAAATTTTTGATAATTGTATTAATAATTTGACAACTTATTTTAAGAGTACTATAACTATTATACAAAATTAAAAAAATAAAATAAAAATAATGATTATTAAGTGAATATAAAAATTTATTAGATTGTCAAAATATCATGATCTATTTTTAAATCATAGGTAATCTTTAAATTACCTTTGTATGTAGATCTTATTTCATGGTGTGTATATCATATTTCATTTGTGAATTAATAAGTTAACCCATCTCATCAACCTAACGACGAATCGAACAACCATTGTTTTTTTTTTCTTTCTTTAAAAAAAAAAAAATCTTTATAAACTTGATAAAGGCTCTTTAAAAATGGGGGTGCAGGAAGCGAAAGAGAAAATAACCTTAATGAGGCTTGATACATATTCTTGGAGACAATTGCTTCCTGCACCCTATTAATTACTTCCTTCACTCAATCAATGAAAGAAAAAGATAGAACTATCTCTAGATTAATATAAAGATATTAGGGTTTTGGACAACCATTGTTAACTTGTGGAGGTGATGTAATTCATCGGTGGTGCAATTCATTGGCAACGTTGGTGCTTGAGCCATTTTCTTATCCCCATCCCATTTAGTTGTTGCATTTTGACTCTTGTGAAGAAAGATTTGAATTGGATTTGGATGAAGAAGCTTTGTTTTGATTAAGGACTGTTTTACTGTGTTGGAAGGATGATTTGTGATGATTTGCAGAGACATCGTAGGATGTGTTCGATTGAAACTGTTGCTGCAATTTCATGCAGTTTTTTGCTTCGTTTTCGGAAAGTGAATTCCGAAAAACATACAGAATTCCATTGGAAAGCATTTTCATGTTTGAAAGGTTGAACTGTGGAAAGTACAATCAGAACATATTTCTGAAATGATATTTCTAGAACATTTTCCAAAAGCAAGTATATTCTACTATAGAATTTATTTTTCAAAACATATTCTAAAAATGTATTTCGGAAACATGTTTCGAAAAATACCATAAGCCTAAAATTGTATTATGGAACACCTCATATACCCCAAAATTGATATGAGCAGAACTGTCATTTTCTAAAATTGATGGGTTGCATGAAGCAATTGATGAGGTACAAGAAGCAATTACGATTCTTGGATTCTGAAGGGATTGATGGGCGAAAATCCATATTACAGGTTAGGAACGGATAAAAAATGGCCTTCGTCGGAACAAAAAGATGGAAATTGCTTCTGACACCCCACATTTGCTTCCTACACCCCATCAAAATATTATAATGTCATAAATACCCTTACTAGAAAATTCAAAAGGAGAGTGAATGTTGTTAAGTGGTTTGGACGTTTTTCGGTGACCGTGGTGGTGGGTACTGCAAATAAATCTTCTCCTCAGCATCATTGTGTGAGTGGGAGGTAAGTGGCTTCTGTTTTCATATTATATAGAAGATACATAGTAGGTATAAGGTTGTTGCAATATTCGTATTTTGAAAATGGGTTCTGAAAACAAATTTCAAAATGGATAGTAAGGTATATGAAATGCCTTACGAAAAATATTTTTCGTAAAAATATTTTTATATTATGGAAAACGTTTTTCGAAAGAGAATGTGTGATGACGAATACTTACGGAAAATATTTTTGGGTATCTCTTTCTATGGAAAATGCTTTCCGTAAACACTGGTTCTCATGCCCTCTCTTTCGTAAAACGTTTTTCATAACGGAAAATATTTTCTATAATACAAAATCTTCTTAAAAAAGACATTTTCCAAAATACAAAACTTTCTTAAATATTTTTCGTAAGACATTTTACACCCCACAACCCAATATCTTTTGAAAAACGTTTTTCAAAATATCCTAACCTGTTTTCATTAATAAGAGTATAAATGTCAATTCACATATTATGATGGTAGAGGAAGCAAATGTGGGGGTGTAGAAAGCAATGTCCAAAAAGATTGATAGATAGATAGAGAACACAGTAGCTTCAGCAAGACAGAAAACGAAACCAGAGCAATGGCTGCTCTCCGCGCCGTGCTTCGTCACATTACCACATGCGCCATCGTCGCTCCACCGCCGCGCCCACCTACGGCGTTGCTCTTGGGTTCCGGAGTCACGTGGCACCATCTTATTCCTTCCAAAACCTCCAGAACCGTTAAATCCCGCGCAGGTTCAGACAGTTACAAGTTAGTGGTGAAGAAAGACGAGCGGGTGGGAGCGGGGGACTGTGTAGACGAGGTTGTTGGGAATGGGAACACAATTGCGGCCATCGTAACTTCCTTGGGGGGGCCACCTGCCGCCGTTGGAATCGTTCGGCTTTCGGGCCCTGGAGCAGTGTCTATTGCGGGCCGGGTGTTCCGGCCCGCCCGGAACTCGTGGCGGCCCACCAGCCACGTCGTGGAATACGGCGTCGTATTGGACTCGGACGGCAACGTGATCGACGAGGTCTTGGCGGTGCCGATGCTGGCTCCGAGGTCGTACACGCGCGAAGATGTGGTGGAGCTTCAGTGTCACGGGAGCGAAGTGTGTCTGCGCCGCGTGCTAAGGACTTGTTTGGAAGCTGGAGCAACGCTTGCTCAACCAGGTGCCTCTCTGTTACTCTGAATAAACCTAATGCTATTTTAACTCTCGCTCGACAACCAAATTCAAATTGCTTATTTGTGTTTTCTTCTTTTAGGCGAGTTTACTCTTCGCGCTTTTCTTAACGGTCGTTTGGATCTCTCACAAGCCGAAAATGTTGGAAGATTAATCGCTGCCAAATCTGTGGCTGCTGCAGATGCTGCACTGCAAGGAATTCAGGTATGTTTAACTCAACATTGCTTTCATGTTTTACTGTATCATCGTCATAATGTTTGGTTTAAGACTTGCCTGGTTGCGTCTGATGACAGGGTGGTTTTTCTTCTCTTGTTCGATCTTTGAGGAGTCAGTGCATTGAGTTGCTTACTGAGATTGAAGCACGTTTGGACTTCGATGATGAGATGCCGCCTCTGGATTTGAATCTGATTATGGATAAAATTCATGACATGTCACGAGACGTTGAGAATGCATTGGAGACAGCAAACTATGACAAGCTTCTGCAATCTGGATTACAGGTATGGTTTGGAACTGTGTATTCAGATTCTTAAAGTGTTCACATTTTATTTTTTTTTGGTTTGGAACACAGCGCATAATATGCTGTAATAGGTATAGAAGTTTGTTCCTTCTCTTACAAGGTGGCTTAGACCTAACTCAAACCTACAAAATGAAATTGTAGAGTAAAGATTGTCCCCATTTATATATATTATGTTTTGACATTATTTTTAGTGGTGGTAACAAATTATATCTTAATGAAGCCTGTTAAACTTATCTTGTTATCTGACATTGGATTACTTATAACTATATATTGTTACACTTGAGATGTCCAATTCGTGGCCTAAAAGTGTGGTGGAGATTTCACATAAATTAAAGAGATAAATAAGTTATAGTAAATAAAAGGAGATAATCTTTACTTTACAAGCCAATTTTATAAATTTAGGTTAAGTTACTTTGTGATCCAATTGAATTCGTCATTCTATTTCTATCCGAATATGAGGATAACTGTTGCTGTTTCTATTTTTTATCCTGACATGAAATTCTTCCAGATAGCTATAGTTGGGCGCCCGAATGTTGGCAAGTCAAGTCTTCTGAATGCATGGAGCAAAGTATGTCATCGTCATTTTGGTTATTTGATAACTTAAATTTGATATTTTATTGTTTATTGAATCTTTTCTGTTGATATTGACCTTGGTGATGGCCAACTGAAATCATTCACGTAGTATTTTTGTACTTAATCTGCATCTCAAGTCCTTAATTTAATTTAAGCGGAAGAACTACACAAACATAATATATAAATTTATATATGTGTATGTATGTATACGTAAAACATTGTGATTGTTTAACTTATTGAGCATTGATCTTCTTGTAGCATGCAGAGTGAGAGGGCAATAGTTACTGAAATTGCTGGAACCACTCGTGATGTGATTGAAGCAAGTATCAGTGTCAGTGGTATTCCTATAACCCTGCTTGATACAGCAGGCATCAGGGACACTGATAACATTGTGGAAAAGCTCGGTGCGGCTTTCTTTCTTTTCTCCTTTGAGTTCAGGACATATGTAATTTTCCTTTGTTTTTGTTGCACCATCTTTCTCTTGTCTGTATTGTAGGCTCTAGATCATTAAGTTGCCTTTCAAATGTGATGTTATAGTGTCTGCAACCTGTTTAAATCCAGCTTTTTCAATGGCTCCACGCAGTAATTCGGTTTCTAATGATATCTTAAACTTGATTGAATGCATTTTTTTTACAAACTAAATATAGTCAGCTCAAAGTAATTTATACAAGCTTTCTAATAATTATCACTTGCTTTAAGTGTAGTTTAAATGAAACACTCATAAAATCTAGTGAAAATTAGATAGATATTACGGCTATAGACTTTGCATGATTTGACTTAGCTATAGTTGGATTAGATGCATTTTGTCGTCTGCATCTAGTGTTTTGCTCCTTACATTAACATCATTACTTCACATGATGTACTGAAATTTATATTTTCATTCTCCTACTAGGCATAGAGCGATCTGAAGCAGTTGCTAGGGGTGCTGATTTAATTATCATGACCGTGAGTGCTGTTGAAGGGTGGACATCTGAAGACACCAAACTTCTCGAAAGGATTCAATCTACCAAGGTTTGACCATATAATTTTTTTTCTCCCCTTTCTCCTTGTTTTATTCATTATATTTAATACTATCTTGATATAGATAGAAGCATAAACATTTTATTTGAAGGAGAAGTAGTCGCATCATTTAACATTTGAGAGAAACGTTACTATCAAGATATCTATGCTAACTAGGAAGCATCAAACTATATATGTTACCACAAACATATTCTTAATATGATATGACATGACATGATAAATTGGCATGCAGACACCTGGCTGCCTTAAATAAATTGGTATCCTATAGTCAACAACAAGAGTAAAAGACTTTTTTCTGCTAGGTGGAATCAATTCATGGCTCCAGAAAGACCATTTAGATCCTGTAGTTATCCCTAAAAATTACATTTTGTAAGATTATGCTCTCAAACATAATAAATATTGCACTACACCTTTTATCTTTCTTTTAGTATTAAGCTTGGTACTTGTTATTATTTTCTACCAGAAAAGAAAAGATGCATATTCATATTAATTTGCAATCTTTAATTAACCTTTCTGTTGTAAGACAGGGATCAACTGGATCATCCACCCCAGTAATCCTAGTGGTCAACAAGATAGATTGTAAACCTTGTGCTGAGACTGAATGGGACAAAGGATTCGAGAGTCATAAAATTTTCAGCAAACATGTGTTTACATGTGCTGTTACTGGTCAAGGATTACAAGACTTAGAGAGGGCTGTATTACAGATTGTGGGTCTTGAAGGCATTCCTGCTGGGGGTCGCAGATGGACTGTCAATCAGGTAAGCTATCATTTTGGCTTTCCATTTTTCTCACATAGTCGTGGCTTCAAATTTTTCTTAACCTTTTAAATGGTAAGGGAAGGAACGAATAGACTCTTAGAGACCATGTATCTTTATTTGGTAAATTTGAACTACAAGTAATGGTCAAGATTATGCTTAGCTAAGAAGAAAATGTTTGACGGTAAATAACCATGTTGCTGGACTCTACAAAGACTTCTCTGTTTTCTACTATTCCATTTTCACTCCCTCCAAGCAATGGCTCAAGTGTTTCTTCTGTTACATGACAACATTCTTGCACATGCACCCACATAGTCACCAAAGAGTAGTAAAATAAGCTTCTTTTCTTTTGGGGGGATCACTTGAATCTGGATTGTGTTTGCTGATATAACGATGATTCATCAGAGACAATGTGAACAACTTGTTCGGACCAAGGAAGCACTTGCAAGGTTACAATCATCAATAAAGGAGGAACTGCCTCTGGATTTTTGGACAATTGATTTAAGGGATGCTGCATTGTCCCTTGGACAGATAAGTGGAGAAAATATATCGGAGGAGGTTTTATCAAATATATTTGGCAAGTTCTGTATCGGTAAATAGAAACGCTCCGATTACGTACGTGGTGATTTCTAGCTAGTTTTCTTTACATTTATCAGTCATGTATATGACGCCAAATTCAATCTGGCTATGTACATTTCCCATGGATTTCAAGCCGTGGTGATCAGTTTTGTTGTATGTTTCTCCTACTGATATTATCACGTGATGCCCTCCTTTTTTGGTTGGGATGATTTTTAAATTGATTTGTAGAACTTTTAAATCAATGGTCCAAAGATATGATGCAACGCTGTAACTGCAAATAGGTAATCCGCAGAAGCAATTTAGGAAGTTCTTAATTTCATGGTCTCCAAAAATCATTTAGTTTCAATGTTTATTTAAAAAGAAAAGAAAAACTAAAACATTTATGTGGAAATCAGTATTCAGTTAATGTTTAGCAATTTTTGTTTGGTACCCATGCTCTACTCTTGATGACCGAAACATTGAAGAATATGCGAGAATGAGAAGAATATATCGAAGATATGCATATGCACCAAGGCACTATTTGCTAGTATAATTGGCCTGTTACTGATTGGTTCCCGATTAATGGTGTGTGTTCCTTCAATTGTTTTGTTTCTTTGTGTTTTCTACCGATGTAACTCTATTAATGCTTGAGCTTGACCATAGTCCAAGCACATATTATGCTCAAATTTCAGAAGGATATAACCCTCAAATAGGAATGAGTAAGCGTGAACCCCTCGGACACATGTTTTGCCTTAGGGCTGACAACTCTTTATTGCATGAGGCCAGAGATTTAACAAATTCGGTTGTGGGTAAAGCTTACTTGATACTTAATTCTAAGATTAAAACTTGTCTTTTTGAGGTCTTAGTTGTTTGCCCAGGTCTTATTTGATGTCCAAGTCTCTCGTTATTCGCGTTAAGACTTTTAATGTTGGGGTCTTTTATTTGTTATTTTATTGCTTTATGCAAACATGTAAATGACGAGGAGTAACAGGGGATCGGATACCTTTATTTGCCTTTTTGGCTAAAATCACGAGTAAGTCAGGAGAAAATGCTGTCAAATTAAGAACACTAATTATTAAAATTAGTAAGAGAATTGCTCCAAAAATTGACTAATACTCTGATGGTTATTTGAAGCTAGAAAGAATATACGAACTAGGCCACCGATCATGAGAAACTTAAATTGATGGTGCTTTAAAATTAGCAGAATTCTGAAGGGAGTAATGGTAGCAAGATTGATGGAAAGCATATATCAGACTACCCAAAATTGTTATGCATAGAAAAACAAAGTTACACGTTATTACATTTTTTATTCAAATGTAGGAAGAGAATTAATCAACCAGCCAATAAATAGATGGAACATGGCGATGCTGGTTTTGATCCTCTAACTGCATAATTTAATTATCAATCCAAGACATTTACAATTTGAAGCAACGGATCCCTTCAATAATGAGGGATATGCTACTGCCTCCTTTCCCTTGGGAACAACAACTTGGCCAAGGGACACAATCCCTTACATTTATAAGACACAAAACAGGGTCCTCTAACCAAGTACCTTTCGAAGTTCATCAGTCAACTTCCCACGATCCGAAGACTCCAACTGCACCAAAATGTCCAAGATGTAATGAAGCAAGTAACAAACATAAACAGTAAAGAAAACAATTAGTAACAACATAGCTAATGAAATGCAAAGTTCAAGTTCCTTACGTTGCTTAAAAGGGCAGCAAGACCCTGAGGTAGAGCCTGCAAATCTAGAGCTGAGTCACCAATGTTTGTCAATTGAAGTAACACTTTCTGCACACGCAGTTCCTTTAGTTTATTCTCGTAATGTGCAGGATTATTCTTCCATTTGAAGAAGGCTTCATCATCCAACCACGCATCTTTTCTACCATTGGCAATGTCAGAATTCAAATACCATTCTTTGAGCAAGTTCATTGCAGATGCATGTGACAAATGATCACCAGCAGCATCTCTCACACTGTTGATCAGTGACTGCTCTCCAATTCTTCGATGAAGTCTCTGGTAGAAGACAGCCCGGGAGTTACGCCAGTCCAGAACTTCCCTAATTACACCCTTGGCAGCCATTCTTAAAGAAGTATCATGCAGTTCAGCAAACTTTGTAGCTATCTGGGTATACACAGGCAAAAGCTGTTTCTCACGGGATTTAATCTGCTGCTGTAGGGATTCAAAGGAGGCAAGGTCCCTGTTACTCTTGGCTTCCTGAAGTTTTGCCTTCAGAGTTATCAACTGTTGATCAAGTCTACCCATACACTCCAACAATTCCCTTGTTCTGAATTTGATCTCAATCATTCCTTCTGGCTCAAGGACATTACCTTTAGCTGTTCGATCAGCATACATTTCAATGTGGTCTGAATTGATTTGACTGTCAACAACCACCCATGCACCACCTCGGAGTTCACCCATCATTGGGATGTACACAAATATGGGCTGCTTGTATGTTCTAAGGTTCTCCACAATAGTTGAACCAGCCTGAAGAATTCCTTCAAAAAGGTCCCTTTGCCCTCCTGAAAAGCCTCTCCAGTTTGCGAGAATGAAAAGTGGGAGCTCTTCTCTATTGAAATCCAATATTGCTTGGGCTGTCTTGGTTGCAGAATCAGGAAACCAGACTTGCCCAGCTTGAGGAACAACCCTCTCATGAGAATCAAGCTGACCAGGATCAGCAGGTATTATTTGCATTACTGTCTGTGTTTCTACAGCAACAATTCCCACAGGGATTCCTCCAAGCTTTGCCCTTCCTGTAACAACTGTTCTAGCCCATCCCTCCAGTGTCTCCACAAAGCTGTCCTTGTCAAAGATGCCTCCCAGCCATCTTCCATTACCATCTTGGGTTCCAGAAATGGCAGCACGAGGATCACATGAGTTTTCTGGTAAATACTCCACTGGTCTTTCTGGAGGATCAAGAGGCTTAACAATGGGAAGCGCTCCACCTATATGAGAAGGAATGTAGCTAAGCCACTTCAAAATAGAATTAACACCTTCAAGATCGTCAGAAACTGTAAGATGAACGACTCCATTTGTAGCCATGATTTTGGGTCCACCAAGTTGCATGTGAGAGCTGTATACCTCCCGACCAAGTAGTTTGTTTAGTGCTGAAAAACCAGTAAGAATTATGGGCTGATCAAGCCTCTGTATGCATCTCATCCCAAGCCTAGCAAGATAAGCCCCTATTCCAACAGTTCTGCCAGTCACATATGTCAATGTAAAAGTTTCCTTGTATGCCCTTGAATAAGCACCAGCAATAGCCCCACTGCCACTCAAGTTTTCAACCCCAAGGCCATCCTCCTTGCCAACAATGGTATCTATAACCCATCTGGTTTCTCCACTTTCAAGCTTTAATTCATGTGCTATGACTGAAGATCCAATCCGAGCATAGTCCTCAGGTGTTAAATATACATACTGAAAGCCATGCTCAGGACTGGATTCGTCAGACCAACCAACTTTGAAACAGGATTTGACTTCCTCTGCTACACCTAAACGGGCACCAGAATTTGCTGCTAAATAAATTAAAGGTAGTTTTCTTTTACACGCAAGATCAGTTACTGCACGGAAGAAAGCATCCTCTCTCGGGCCAAAAGAACCAGCCTTGAAGGTCACATCATTAGAAACAACCAATATTGTTCTTCCAGATGGGAACTCAGGGGTACGCATATCCATAAACCAGGCTACCATACCAACATCATTGAGTCCAGGGTAACGCTCCACAGGAACAAGAGGAGTACCCCAGCTACCTTCTCTCTCTGCAAATTTAAGCTCTGTTACCTTTAGAAGATTTTTATCTTTGGCTCTTTGAAATCCTGGCTGTTGGATTGCCCATGACTGTTCCAAAGCAGTTTCAAATGCCTGCAAGAATTATATCGTTCAGGAAACATGGTTTGACTTCTTGTGTCATCAAGTCATAACAAAAAGTGGTACACCTATATTTCAAATAATTAGAACTTACGAGAGGAAAATCGTAGCAGTATGTGGTGCTGTTCTTTCTAGCTGAAAGACGTTTTCGGTCAATAACTCCCAAAGGTTGATAATTTTCGTTCACTGGCACACCATGCAGTGGACCCTTAACCGAGACTGAACTGTATACCACTTTATGAGTGTTGGTATCCTCCTTTTCTCGGTATATCTGAAATTATACAAATTAAGAATCAAATCAATATTTATAAATAGTCCCCATTAATAATCCTTTAAATGCAGGTGATATATAACTAACAATGAGAATATATTGTTGAACCCTACCAATTGAAGACCAACATTGTCCACACACACACACACACACACACACACATATATAAAGCTAAACGGAAAAGTTGAGGCATGCAGAAAATATTTTCTTGAAATTTTGAAGTAAAATAGACTTACGTGTACAGTGCATGTATGACCAGTCACATTGTTTACAATGACCCTCCAAGCACCATTTGCCTGTCCACCAGCTGCCATCCAGAGCTTAACTTCCCACACAACAACCCCTAATCTATGCATTCTTACACCAACAGATGAATGGATTTCCTGTGCGAGTTCTTCCAAGATTGCCTCAACTGTTGTTTCTTCTTTCCCAGCATCTACATTAATTCTCCTGGTATTAACATCCAAAATGTAAGCCAGAGACAAAAGCTTCTTGGCCATATGCCAACAGAACATATATTGACAAGTTTGTAGCTAAAATTACTTTGGATAGGGAACAAGATCGTCTATTTGTTGCTCCCGAATGATATAGAGGTACATATGAGCATGCTCAGATTTTATATTGGCGTTGTGCGCATTAAGTTCCAACTCCTCCATTGCACCCATCACGGACCTAAAAATGCTCCTTGAAGTAAAGGACATAGCCAATTGGGTGCGAGATGTTTCTGCATCCAGCCTTTGATACGAAGAAAATCCTTCATTTGTAGTTGGCTGTCTTACGAGTGTGCGAAGAAACATTCTTTGAATGGGTTGTGGCTTGTTATCCACAACTGTGTAGAGGTGCCATTGACGATCTCGAGATGGAGTATACCGAATATTCTCATAGCCCTTAAGTTTGTCCTATAATCAGACAAATATTTGAGTTTAAGATCAAGCATATAAATGGAATTTGCCTTCTCCCACCTTCTAAAGTACAGGGACTTGAAAAAATAACTAACCAATTCAAGATAAATGGATAGTGGAGGTTCCAGATGACGCAACAAAGGTTTCTCCGCATAGTGCAGCTTTTCTTCTGACCAGTGAAAAGAGTGCCGCATTGGGGCACGTCCTTCATCCCTTTGGATGATACAGCTGATTACACTGACACCTGCAGCTCTAATGGTGGAGCCTACTTCCTGCTCTTTGAGTATTTTAGCTAATTTATTGATTCTCTCTTGAGCCTGATCCTCATCACCACTGCAAAACACCAGAAGTTGCTTGTGTCAACAAGAAAGAGGAGGTTCAGATCAGTAGCTAAACAGAGAGCATATTAGTCCATCTACACTTTGTTTTCTTCTAGAAAACTGTAATTTTAATTTTAGTTAGTGGTCCCATTTTGATCCCAATCAAACAGCCAACAGTTAAAATACCAGAACTACTCTATAGATCTCAAACAAAATGTAAGCTACAAAACCATTGATGCTTCAACAATTTGGAAAAAAACAAAAACAAAAGGTTCAAACTAATATGAGGAGTTACTGAAACAGTACCTGTCTTGCAATAAACTCATCTGGTTATTTATGCCCACTAATCCAATATGCATCATATTACCATGGTTAACTGGTTCGGCAGAACCACTTGTCAGTGCTTCATGAAGGTTATTGGTTGCCTCCCTCAATGCAGCACTGATAATTGCAGACAAAAATTGAAGAGATTTAATTACAACCATCACTCCCCACTTTTTCTCACTGTCTTTCTCCTCCACTGATTTCTTCGAGGTTTGGTCTTCAACCCCATTCTTCCTTTCAATGTACTCATCATAGAACTCCCATGTGGCAATAAGACCAGATCTGTGCCATTGCATCCTAACACTCCCTTTGACAAGATACGGCTGATAGAAAATATTAAAAGTTAGAAAAGCATGTGATAATCTCCTTTCATCACCTCCCCCAAGGCAAAATATAACGAAGTCAGAAAAAATTTAAAATATGAAACTAGCAGTAAAACTGAAATACCTGGTAGAGTCTGCGTATATAAGTTTCAACGACCCTCCTCTGAAGGGTGTGATCACTGTGATCAAATAAACCCACAAGGGCATCTTCAACAGCCAAAGGAGCACTAACGAGGTCCTCCATTCGGTCATTAATGGCACTCTTCCTCTTGGGAGTATCAATATTTTCACCATCCTCCGTGAACATCTCTAGTTCAGAAAGACTTCTAGCAATGTGGGATCGAAGTTCACTTAATTTAGTTTGTTCGAGAAGTTGACTTGCCTTTAGTGCCAACTGCATCAAGATAATTACAAATCAGGATTCCGCTCAAAATGTTCCAAAGAGGTAAAAGTATCATCCGCAAGATGAAATGGAAAGTACATAATTGAAGGATATATATATTCACAATGCTCTCCAAGTAGAAGAGATGCCATGTACTAAAAATATGTGATGAATAACATGGAATTCTATTTTCAGCTTGAATAGAATTTCTCAGGGTAATGTCCAACCTCCGAATAATTTGTATGGTTGAGTAAAGAAAAACGGATTAACTGATCCCTATAGGCAGCAGGGTTAGGATAAACCAATTTATCCATTAGACGCAATATCAGCTTATTTTTACTCTTGATGCCCTGAAAAATCACAAAAAGCAGTTAACTCAATTGCTGTATAATGTCAACAAGACATCGAGGAAGCAAAACACCGTAACTGAAGTTGTTATAAAAGTTCATACCTGATGAGAGAGCACTATATCAACAATCTTCAATAGATCTTTCTTGTATTGAAGACGCAGACGTTCAATTACATCAGCCTAGACATCAACCGAAGAGACATGAATATTCTAGAAAACTAAAAGATAAAGAAAGCAACTTTTATATTAGAAAAGTTTCTTAGTTCCTAGTGTATATTTTGTTGCCTGATAGACAAGTAATTTGTAAATTCAAATGAACAGGCAAAAGAAGAAAACTAAACTTTTTTTTTATCAGTTTTTATATAAAGCTCCCTCAGACAATAAAGAAACTATTTGATTTAGACAAAGAAAGAAAAATATATAATTATCAGTTTGAATCTTGTAAGAAATAGAAATAATAATGCACAATAACAATGAACCAAAGATTCTTATAAGTATTAACATCAACCAGAAAAAAACTACTTCGGTGGGAAGAAGTCGTAAAAGGTCAAAACAGACTACCCACATAATATCAGTACAAGCAGCTGAATAATTATAATAACCTGAATATTATCGCTAAATAACTCCTCAACAGAAAGATACTCTTCAAAAAGGGATTGAACAATTATATGGGCATGGCTCTCTCTTCCACCCTCATAAGACTTAACAAGACTCAGCAAAGGTTCAACTAGTCTTTCTTGGGCTCCTTTTTCTTTGTCGGGACAGGAAGAAAGATGAGCCTGCAGTGTAAAACGTGCCTCATAAATTATTCACATTAGAAGGGAAAACACCAAAATGAACAATTCAGGAAAAAAAACTTACTTCAAGAATTCCCTTCAATAATTTGGCAGGGAAATCAACAATTTGGGAGCTTGAAATACTCTCGAACTCCTTATATTTTGATTCCAACTAAAAAGCCACACAGTTCAACACCAATTCAGATTACTTTTGACGTACTAGACCAGAGAAAGAAAAAAGAAATGCAGCATGGTATCCCTGTACCTCATTTTTTAGATCTTTGGGAAGACGGGTTGCCAGAACTGCCAAGCACTCTTGCCATTGAAGGAAAGGCAACTCAGGACTATCAAGACAATTAAGCAAACTTTGCACAACCTGAGATAGTTGTCTAGCTTGTTAACAAGATGCATATATATGTCTAATAATAATAATAGAATCCAAAAATCTCCTATCCGTAATAGATTACTCAACCACCTAGAATGCAGTAAAATTATAGTGTTTATAAATCAAGGTGAAGACTTTACTCACTTCATCAATATTGTGCTCATACCCAGCGAGAATCATCCGTGCAGCATTTAAGCTTGCAGCACATTTCTGATGAACTTTACCAGAAATTGCAGTAGGAGGTCCCAGGACTGGGAAGCTCCCTGTGAAGGGTTCTGCCTTTCTTACAGCTGAAGGATCATCTAGGTCAAGACTTGCTATAAGTTCACCAGCCTGCAAAAGGTGATAATTTATTTATCTTCTACAATTTGAGCACCTGTACTTCCTATGTGGAACAGAATGCTAAATACCTGCATTGCTTGACCTTCAGACATTTTGAAATGAATATTCCCAGAAGCAGGTGAAAGAAGAGGCATGCACATTTTCATGACCTCAACTTCAGCATATGGTGTGTCAGCATCAACATGACTGTCATCTGCAACCAAATATCTCAAAAGCTTGCATGGTGTCTCCGCCACCAACTTCGATGGATCATGATCATTCTGTATAGACAAAAATGGTTTAAAAACTTACCTTGGACACAAAAAAATTAGTTAATGTTAAAATAAACTAATTTCACCTGAAGCAAGCAAGTCCTTCCATCTATTAGAAGGCGAGTACCAGCTGCTTCTTCCTCTGCATATATTACATGACTGTTTCCATCCAGCTGTAACAAGTGGAAACTTCTAGTTAATAACTCAAGAACCAGATATAGAACAAAAAAGACCAGTTGTAAAATATGGATGTTTAGGGTAAAGTACACTGTTAGACAAATTAAGATAAAGTTATTGATGCAGCACAATAATTATCCAGTTTATATTTTTTTTGGTGAATAGTTCTACTTTATGACTAGCATGAATTAAAAATGCACTTTAGACACACATATCATTTCTTCTAAACAGGCCAATCATCGACTATCCATACTAAAGTATTATTTGTTGCTTTAATAAATCTCTTTCCAGATATGGTCTGCTTTGAGTCTTAAGCCTGATAAAATAATGCAATTGTTAAATAAGGATAAATCAGCTGTACTTAAATGCCCACATTCCTTTCCAATGTTAAAAAAATAAAAAAAAAAGGTTTGAACATCTCTAGAAAAAGTGAAGTACTTTTTCATACATAACATTTCTGTAACATACTGATAGAGAAGCACAATGCATTCACAAATAGTTTATGCTAAACGATTAAGTGATGATACTAAAATTTTAGGAGCCAGAGCAGCAATTGTTTATGTCTATATGAAGGAAATTATACCAAAATAATCTAATTGAGATTGAAATAGTAATGTAAAATGTTCACAAACCATGGAATGCTATAAATTTGAGTATGATAAATAGGATTGTTATGGGGAAAACTACAAAATAAAAAAAACACGCATACATAGGTGTTTAGAGAACAAATACTTGCCTGCATTAGCAAACCTCCATCACGTAAAGTATGTATTTCTGCTTCTATCTCTGATTGATTCATTCTCAATCTATAACTTCCAGATCCACCTCGTATCATGTCAATCTAGAAATTGTTTTACAAGATATGAATCACAACAAAGGTAAGGAGAAAACCAAATTGACATTTATAAGAATACATACCGTATATTTGCTTCCCTCAATGTTCAAGGACACTTGAGAATGGACAAGAGATATGTGCTGTAACAGTTGCAAAAAATATTAGCATCACTATAGGGTTTAAAGCCACTGAGAAAACTATATGGTCTTCTCATTCACAATACCTTGGGAGGGATTTGTCCCTTTTCAAGATAGCCAACATAGTCTGAAACCAAAGCTGCACTGCTAGCAGAAGCTTTCTGCATTAATTGCAAGAATCACAGTTCATGAATGCACATATGAAACTAACAAAAGCTCAAGAAGATAAAGGATATAAAAAACAAGTTTGCTCACATAGAGTGCCCCTCCAACAACAGAAAGATACCAGGGAGGCCTCTCTGCTCTAACCCGCATTGCAATTCTACTGTCCAGCCAACCTGTGTGAATTTTGTTGTCTCGGTAGTCAGAAACCTGTGATCAAATATTGCACTATTGTCACTTCAGCATTTTAAACACCTTTCATAAAACAACTTGCAGTCGTAGGGAGTAATTTACATTCAGAAGATCAATGGTGTAATCAACATTGGTACGGATTTCTCCCCGAATTTGAATCTCCTTCAGCCCTAGAACCATATTTGCAATTGCTAAAGCCCTAGATTCTCCAAAAGCAAACACATGCCCTGAGGTAAAAGAGTCGAATTAGAAGATAATATAAAGTGAGTATAGTATGGGAATTGTGTAATATATGATCCTTAAGAACAAAAATGTTATGGAAAATTTATACCCTACAGTTACAAATTCACCAATAATGAAGTTTGTTATATAAATTACTTAACAGAAGAATCAACAATATTTCAAAATCATTATCAGAAGCTCTAACTAAATCTGAGAGAACTGGGTGAACATGATGTTTTGCTTCTTTGCTCAACAATGATCATCTTTATTCCCTAGCACCTGTAGTCTAAAAGAACCTCCCTCCATTTCCATGACATTTTTCCTACTCCAGCCCCTTAACTTGCAAAATGCCACTCTGTCTCCTTTCCTTTATCAGGAAAAGGTGGTAAAATTTTCAGTAAATATATCACAATATTGTTATTCCTTATATAACTATTGGGTGATACATATTCCTGTTAATACCTCTAATACAGATATGAGGATGACAACCAACATAAAACTGCAATGACAATGAATTGTCAGTTACGCAGCCATTGCATGTTAAGAAATTATTGTGCCACAAAAAGCTAACATACCACAGTGCAAAAACGCTACGCACTGAAAGTATGAAAGAGGGTGGTCCTTGTACATAACCTTATTCTTGCATATGCAAAGAGGGTATTTTTGGATTCGAAGTCATAACCAACTAGTCACCAAGGCTCAACTTTATTCTTGTGCCAAGGCTCACCCTCAAGAAACTATTACCACTGCTTAATGTGGAGACTTATGAAGAACAATTTTACATACTCAAGAAAATGTGTGCCAGCACACGTCTGTTTGACAAATGCATTTAAATTTCCGTTTTGCCAACCTTCGATCAAACCCAACTGTACATCCTAGCTCTTGGCTCTACTGCTAAGATCATGAGTGCAAATATTAATCATATGTCCCATAACAAGTGAGGTGTACTGCTCATTATGCATTGAAAGAAGATGGAGAAGGTAAAACCGAACAAAATAGATCCATATTGTAATATATCTATTAGACTCCATCCTTTAATCTCAGATAGAATATTGTCTAACTGATATATAACTTGCACTTCGCGAATTGATGGAGACAATAGATGTGAGACTTCTAACACCCCTCCTCGATGCCTACCGAAAAGGAGATGCCACCAGAATATATGATTCACAAAGATAGGCTATATATAGGCTCCGCTACCATGTTTACATCTTAAAACCACTTTCCGTTAAATGACCTTCTCCAACAAATATACAAGTTACACCCAATAATTGAGGCAGGTGGTATGTGAATTCTAAACAATATCAACATAATACTATGTAATATACAAGTTCCCAATTGAAGATCATAATGATATATTGGTCACTGAAAATCAATAATAGTTAATTTTTTTACTTGTTTAATTAATTTCACTACTTACCAAACTGTGAATCTGAGAATTCATGAATTCCTCCTCCAGACTGCAAATATATAATTCAACAAATTTTAGCACCACAACATTTAGTTATGCCTGCATCTGAAGAAACAGAAGACTTACCTTGACGGAGAAGTATGCCCACACATTTGGCTTGCTTTTAAAGCTAAGCTCCTGCACAAATACTTGAACTCAGTACAAGTTACACGAAGAGTGAAGCAAAAGACGATATTGTTGTTGGGCTTGGTAGTTAACCTGCACTTTGCCACTTGTAGGCTTAAAGCCATCATCAGGGTCCTCACTAGTCACTCGCACAGCCACACAATGACCTTTTGGCCTTGTGGATTGTGCTTTGTCAAAATCAAAAGGGGTAGCTAAAACTGAAGTTTTTCTCCAAGCATCATACCCCCCACCATGCTCCACCCCATAGAAACGCCTTATCTCTGTTAAAGGAGACACATGAAATACATGTAAGAAATCAAATCAATTAATAGAAAAGAAGAAAACAAATAATAGTAAAGAATAGGTTAAGCTATTCATTAGGTCCCAACTGTTTTACTCATTTTAAGCATAAGTCTATACGAGAAAATTGTAACTGTTAGTCCCTAATCAAATTTTTGTGGAAATTAAACAATGTAAGGAAGGGTTTAGTGGCGGATTTTCACTGCAAGAAAAAATCTCTAGTTTTGGCTATAAGATCAAAACTTATCTTTTATGCAAGTGTAGGGACTAAAACTTAAAGTTTTCTCATGCAGTGAACAAATTTAAAGTGGGAACAACTATAATGAAGCACAAACTCTAATACAGACACAGGACACATTACTGACATGGACATCAGGAATGGCTAATGTCCAAATTATAGGATAGGACACAGCGACACATCTAATATTTATTTTAACATTACAAAATCTCAAATGAGAATTAAAATTTATATGATTCACACACTAAATTTGTAAACTTACAGTTTTTCTATAATAATGGCCCTCATAATTAAATTTTCGGAAACATACATCTTAAAAGTCAAAATAACTAGTTAAGCCCTATGAAAACAAACATCAACAAAAGAATTATGAGGATAACAAAGTTTATGATATAAGTTGGTTTCTTCTAATTTTTCTTACTTTAGAAAGTGTTTAGTCAATAATAGCTGCGGTTCACTCTCTTTACTTGTGTTCAAATTGTGTCTAAGTTTCCAAGATTATTCAAAGAGGTGTAAGAACTAAAAAGAATAATTATGACATAGTTGGAGAGTGTCACGCAAGTGTTGAAGGAATGTCAGACAATTGTCATATTCAAAAAGTGTTGGATACGGTGACATGCTATTTTACAAAGTTGTCAGTGCTTTCTAGGGATCAAGTGAATAATTTAACCTAAAGAATATATCTGAAGTTGTACCAGGAATTTGCCAGAGGGGGACACCCATCCCAACGGCAACTTGGGCTGCTGGCAGATTTATCTCTGCTATCCACTCAGTAACAGGATGTTCAACCTATAAAACAATCAATAACAAAAGAATCACTGATGGTGAAAAGAAAAAGGAAAAACAAAATAACATAAAAACAAGACAAGGTCTGGAAAGTAGGAAGAACTGATTTCAAGCCCCGCTACCATCCTTACAATATCTCCAAAAATATAACACAAGCATTTCCCAAACATAAGTACTAAAGCTAAAAGGTGGTTGAGGGCTACCTGTAGCCGAGGGTTCAACTCTAAAAAGTAGTACTCTCCAGTTTCCATACTATATAGATACTCAACAGTAGCCGCCCCGACATAATTTACAGATTTAGCCAACCGTCTAGCTGCTTGTTCCAGTTGTTTCACTGTTTCTATGGGTGCTACGGTAATGGGACCCTCCTCAATAATCTGTTAAAGAGGATTGATTAGGCAATTTGAGAGATTCACTCCACCATGGAAGTTTGGTGGGCAACAAAACGTTTGTGTACCTTTTGGTGCCTCCTTTGAACACTGCAATCACGACTATGCAAAGCTGCAACATTTCCGTACTGATCACAAAGTAACTGGACTTCTAGATGTCGACTCTACTCAGAAACAAAAGAGATTATAAGAATTCGACCAAGACCCTAGAATCATGTCCTTTCAGATCAAAGTTCAGTGGATTATCTAACCTGGGATGCAACCTTCATTATAAATATAGGTGAACCAGGAACTTCACCTTGAACTTGCTTGAACAATGCCCTTACCTCATCATCATTATGAACCTAAAAAATTCATAAGACTGTTAGTTTCTAAATTTGCCAAATAAAATACCAAAATAGGATTGGACAAAAATGTTTCTTCTTCTTATGGGTGTGTACGAAGTTTTCAATTTGAAAACAAATAACATACTACTGGAAGATAAAGCTAGGTTACAAGAATAACAGCGTGAATGCTATAGGATTTTCTAAACGCTACAGTAGTGTTTATGTAAGAAGTAAACCTTTCTTATTCCTTTACCACCACCACCCCAAGATGCTTTGATCATTGCAGGGTATCCTACAACTTGACAACTCGCTACTGCTTCCTCCGTTGTATACACACACGCTTCCCGATAAATTTCATCAGGAATAGTAATCAAGGAACTTTCAGGAGGAATTTTCACCTGTAAGAAGAAACTTCAACTCATGAGCAGGGCATCTCTCACAAAAGAAAAGCACAATAATGGGAGATTGAAATCTACATGAGAACCACTCCATCGAAGGGTTGGCACTTCTGCTGCTTGAGCAATCAAGGATGAACCAATTTTATCTCCCAATGCAGCCATAGATATGGCAGGAGGTCCAAGAAATACAATTCCTCTTGCTTTTAATGCATCTGGAAGCTCAGGATTTTCGGAAGCATGACCCCAACCAGGCCACACCGCATCAACATGAGTTATCTCAGCCATCTGGGCAGTACATTGCATGCCAGTACACAGAATTTGTAAGTTATATAGGTCAAAAAATAATCAGTACTACATAAGCACTGAAATCACTATAGTGACAAGAATGAACTTCATTGAGCTATAGGCAACAAGAAAGTATCCAGCAACATGAACAAATTGTGCAATAAGAATTTTTATAGAATGAATATTTTATGTCTGGAAGATCAATAGCATTATGTTCTTTGTAGATGACATTCAAATTGATAACCTTTAAAAAATCAGAAAAATGAAATATACATGGCCAAGTATAATTTCCATCCGTACTTTGTCTTTTTTTACTTTCATTAACAAAATATGCTTGACATGTTGAATTATAAAATCTCATGAAGTCAACATCACACACCTCAACAATAAGCTGCACATTGGCATAGTTATTGTTATTGGTTCCACCAGGTACTTCCACAAATTGATCAGCTATTCTGATATGTTCTGCATTGATTCTCATGTCCTCTGGAGTAGCCATGGCAACCAACAAGATGGCTTTCTCTGTGCCAAATGTCTCATTGGCCCAGCTCCTAACACTACGTATGAACTTGACTGCTGCCATTCCATTGTTTGCAATTAAAATGCTATGGATTGGCCTGTTTCCGCCAAGAGCATTGCAGAATTCATCTACTTCAGATATTGCAGCAGGGTGCCTATTTGGCTGTACACTATTTGCATGTCCATTCCAACGCCCAATGTCAGCCATTATTGTTCTCCTTCTGCGTGTCTCCTATGTACAACATAGCAAAAAAAGATTACCAGCAGCTCAAGACATACGATAATAAATCAGGAGCTAGGATTCTTTTTTTCAATTTATATTGCTTGTTTAGTAAACTTTCTAAAGAATCACTGGAACATATTATATAGATGAACTCAAGATAAAGCATATAATTAAGCAATACGAAATCCATCTCAACTTGTACTGGAACCTTCGGCATGATGTAAAAGAAAATGGACAAACAAAAGAAAAAGTTGTAAAATTCTTTTTGGTCAACCACATATGGACTTGGTAAGAAACTCCAGATTTGAAAACTCACAACTGTGGCTGATATGATTAACCCATTTTTGCAAATCAGGATTCAACCCGTAAAATTTTGCCACAAATCCATTCCTCCCAAATCTGCAGTTTTCACTACAAACAACCAAACACAGCCTACTAGTTCACTCTCACTCTCAGATTCGGTATGGCAAAAACATCAATTGCAAAAAAAGAAAAAAACTATAAAAGAAAAGGTCAGCATCTAATGATAACTCACTACCACCTTTTCAATCAATTAACCCCTCTAACTTCCGATTCAGCAAACAGACAGTTTTTTTTTTACTGGAGCCTCCAAACAAAGGGCATAAAAAGGCTCTTGTTTTCCTTCACCAAAAACATACAATTCAGAGAGTTCTGAACATTTTAATAAAGGGGTTATGCAGAAAATACAAATAAAAACAAAAAAACAGAAATGAAGTCAAAGAGAATCACAAACAGGGAACACAAAAGGAAGAAGAGAAGCGATCACAGCACAGACCTTGGGAAGAGAGCTGGGGTGACGAAATCAAGAATTTGTTTTTGTTGTTTTTAATAACTATTCTACAAAATTGGTGGGAGTTAGAGAAGCATTGGGAGCTTGGAAGGTGAATTACAAGTGAGAGAGATTTGTTGGGCTATTCCATGTAAATGGTGATGATGATGAGTGGCAATGATCATGCACAAAGCAAACCAAACCAAATAGGGAAAAAGTTGGATGGGATTGAGTGAGGTAGGTTTGGGTTGGGTTGGGTCTCCCTATTCAATGAAAGCTGCACGTGGTACCTGCCTTTGCCACTCCTCTTCAGGAACTAGTATTAGTAGTAGTAGTTCCCAGCTACCCCCATCTCTCTCTCTCTCTCCTGCTTTCTCTCTCCTTGTGAGTAGTGCGATTAAAGTAGTTGTGACAATTCAAATAATCAGTAAAAAAAAGGGTTCAAAGAATTGGGGTTTGGCTGGGTAGAAGGAGGAGATGAATGTGACGTCATCAAAGGGATGAATGAATCTAATCTACCACAACACATGTAACCAAACATGTAGCATGATTGAGGTGCCTCTCTTGACTATGCGTTGTGTTGTGTTGTTTTGTTCTGTTGGTGGTCACTGGTGTTGTCCACCAACCCTTCTTCCTTCTATGTGGATGAGTCAAATATGGAAGCTATGTTCCTTCCTCCAATTTCATCGATTACAATTACAGCAGCCATCGCCTCCACTTCTATCCATTTTTAGCATTTTTTTATTTCAATTTCTCATTATCCACATGTCTATCATTCTAATTTCAGTTAATCAAATCAATTTTTTAAGGCACCAACATTTCCTTCCCAGTTTTGGGTAGCCATGAAAATATTTTCCTAAGTTAAACAGGATTGTTATGTATTTCTAGTGCACGTCTTCAATTAAAAAAACTCACTTCAGTAATTTACTCAATAAATGTATCAAATTTTGCAAGTTTTTCAAGATAAAATTTCACTTTTTAATCAAAAAAATATAATAAACATTTAGTAATAATATATATATATACCAGAATAGAAAAAAAATTCAATTAAAGTGTATACTGTGCACTGTGATGTGATCTAACTGTAGATTTCTACTTTATAGTAATCATTTCAAAAATTAAAAATTCGGGAACAACTCTTAATTTACAAAGAATATATGAAAACTAAACTCTGGATAAAAAAAATGGGATCATCAGTAAGTGTATTGCACGTGTGTACCCTCAAATGGGACAAATTTTATTTTGTCTATTTTTTTTCCTACCCAGATTTAAATATAATGTTTTTAATGGTCATGATTAGTGTATAAATAACATAAGATAGTGATGGAAAAGATTAACATTGTTTAGTAACATAAGAAATGATTTCGTGCACTACTTAACAGTCTGTCTTTGTCATTTTTCGTATGGGTAAAATTGTAATTCACTGCATATTTAATTATTAACATTGACATATATATATATATAAACCGATATAGAATTTCAATAAATTTTTGCTTCGGTTATGGTTGGGAGTTAGGTCTATTCATGACATCCTCACCTTTCTCTACCGCCCTTCATCTTGGTTTTAATTTAATGTGTGAAGTGAAAGAAAGACACACCAAAAAGTCCTGCTTCATCATTTATTTATTTTTTTTACATAAATTTCACAAGGTAAAAGAAAATGGGCCCATACAAGATGAATTGATCCAAAACGCAGAAGGACCATTTTTTTTTTTTTTACTTTGTAGAAAGAATATGTAACCATTTTTTATGCTACAAAGTGGGTAGGTGACGATGACTGGTTTTATTCTGGCAACCTACGTCAATAGTTTATAAGTGGCTGTGGTTCGGTCTTACGTAGAATGGATTTTTTCTGGCACAGAATGATTTCAACGTGGATTTATACATACTACACGTGTCCATTGGCCCAGCACAAATTTGTCAAAATAGCAATATTATCAGAAGAAAGGTTCATATAAGCTGACAAACATCCCGTTTCTTCACATTTTCTAATAATCTGTTCCTCCAAACGAAAATTATTTATACACTGTATATAATTTTATCAAACTTAGTTGACATGTTAAAATAATAACTTCTTCGGTTACTTAAGTTAATTTTATTATTCAAATATCTCTACGTAGAGAGGACTATATTTAAAGAAAAGTGTTAATGTGATTAATAATATATTTTTGCTACAGTTGTCATTATGACAAAATATTTCAAGTAACAATATCTCTTGACGTGCGTTAGTGATACATAAACTATTTTATTGAATGGAAATTACATTTATTTTTCCAGTTGTTATATTTTTCTTGAGTCAGGATATGCTAAAAATATTCTTCAGTCTCTTTTGCTTTTAAAATAAATATTTTTATTATTTATTAATTTACACGTGTTCAAAAATATGTACATGTTATATATTTTTATAAAATAATATTTATCTCCTTTATTTTTCATATGAATTTATATCATTTATATTTTTTGCAAAATGACATTTAAATTTTAATAAAATGGTGATTACACCATCGTTAATCATAAAAGACATTCCCTTCCCCTTATTTTTTTAAAAATAAAAATGGTATTCATTGCCCTTAATTCTTTATGAAAACTCATCTCTTTTGTATTTTTAATAAAGTATCACTCACTTCTATTATTTTATTTCAAAATAACATATTAACTAAAATTTGAGTACAAACTATAAAAATGTAAAAATAATTTTTATTTTTTATTTTTATTTATGCTTTATTCAGCATGTTACTCCTAAAAGAATATAGGTATCACTTTACTAAAGACACAAAGGGTATAAATGTCTTTTAAGATCTATAATGAGTGTAAGTATCACTTTAAAAAAAAGTATAAAATTAAATCATGTACGACTGATATTCAATGTAACCATAAAAGAGATAAATTTATTTTTCCTTTTTTATAATTTATTGTTTAATTTTACTTATATTTTTAAGAATGGGTTAGTAAAGAGTAAACCTAATCAAACATTTATATATCAAATCAAGGAAGAGATTGAAAAAAATTGTCAAAGCATTCCATTAAGAAAAGAAGAAAATAATCAATTTCTTACCTACTGGATTTGGATTCACTTAAAGATAAATAGATACAAACTTAAGGATATGAAGTTAAAACCAAAACAAGATGGACCTTTCAAATTTTACAAAAGAACAAGAACAATGTTTGTTAGATCTCTCTAAAGAGTACAATGTGAGTCACAACTTTAATGTTACTAATTTAATTACTTTCGATGTATGTTGTTTTAACTCCATAAATAGAAAATATGTATTTAATAATGAATTATTATGAAAGTTGAAATACACCAACTATGATGGGTGAAATTTAAATGATCATAGCAAATCTTTTCTATATCAGCTGTATTAATAATCGAGATAAAAAGTATAGCAAAATAAAACATTACCAGTATGTACAAAATGAGTAAACCCTGAAGGAAATAAAAGATAATATTTAACACACTTTGTCCTCATATTTTACTCTCCTTCCTTTGTAACTCCACCCTACTATCATAATCCCCAATTATTTTCACCCAACACCAGAATAATGATCTTGTTCCTCATAAAAGCTAAAGATCTAATTAGACCTTTAGTTTCCCATTGATAGTGTAGTTAGCCACCTCAAAGTCAATTATGTCTAATGTGTAAGATAACTAGTTCCCTCATTTACCTCTTTGTGGTTCTCCAATGGCTTCCACTAAACATAAAACGGCGACATTGTTTCCAATCGCCATAAGAAGTTAAATATCCAATTGATCATGTCACTCTCTACCTTCAAGCATTTTGGGTTTGGTTCTATGAGGTTTGTTCAAGTATTCCCTTTTACAGTAGTTTTAGTTTTACTATTTTTGGGATATAGGTTTCTTAGCTTGTTGGTAATGCTCCACATTCAACTTGTAGAGGAATTACTAGGAACCAAGCAATGTTATTTAGTACGTGATTATTGTTAGCGATGAAATTTTGCCCAACATTCATCATAATTTGCTGTTCAAGAAATATGGGAAGGTGAAAAGCAATATTGAATATGTTTGTCAAGAGTTTTAGAGCTTTAGGGTTTGATGCTTCGATTTAGGTTCAAAAAAGTGTTAATTTGTTATATAGTTGGTATATTGAGACTATAATATGGATTCGATTATATATAGTCCATCAATTTCTAAAAAGAAAAAATAGTTATTTTAGTGATTATATGTTTTTCCTAGGTCTTTTTTTTGTTAGTATCTGTTTGTGTTATAACTTTCCTTGTCTCTTTTTGTTTTCATTTTTTTTTCTGTTGTTAGGGTTGCACTTTAGCACTAAGGAAACCAAATTGGAGTTATATATTGGTATTGTTATTAACTCTGCTTTTCTATTTTATCTTTTTCGTTTTTTTGTTTTTCTGCAACTCTATATATAGAGTTTGCTTTTCCTTTGTAAAGTATGTATTTTCTCTACATATAATAATAAAGTGTTTTCTGTTACATTCCTTTTGGTGTTATCTTGTTGGCCCAACTTACTCTGGTGTAAAAATTACAAACTCTATCGTGTGTTTACCTTGCAATCTCACTATGTGTAAAAATTACAAACTCTATTGTGTGTTTACTTTGCAATCTCATTATTTGTTTACTCTGCAGTAAAGACACTTATGCTACCATGCATTATGGTATCAAAATGAGTTCATCTCGCTCAACTTTCGTCACCCATGCACAACTCCTTAAACAGGTTATTGTTTTTCTTTCATTTCTTTCATACACATATGAAATCTTTGCACAACGAAATATCAAACAATACGACTGCACACAAAATTTTTCTAATCCCTATTATCTACATCCCAATGAAAATCCCGACATGATCCTTGTCAACCCTCAACTCAATGATGGCAACTATCCCTCATGAAGTAAAGCTATGAAGTGAGCTCTTCTTTCCAATGAAAAAACTGAAATTTGTTTGAGGAAGTATCATTGCACCAAATAGGAATGAGCATTTATATATTGCTTGGAAAAAGTGTAACATCATGATCATATTATGGATTACTCGATTAATGACAGACCAAATCGCATAGAGCATCATTTACATTGACAATAAAAAAGACTTATGGGATGATCTAAAAGAAAAAATTTCTAAAGGACACTATTTAAGAATATCTGACCTTCTTCGGAAAATACATTCAATAAATCAAGGATAAACAAACGTTTTGGACTTCTTCATTGATCTAAAAATCTTGATGGAAGAGTTAAAATCTTTAAGACCCACACTTGATTGTATTTGTGACACCTCAAACTTATAAAGAATGTGATCAAATACAAAGATTTAGAGCATGTTATGTGTCTCTTGAAATGCGTTAATGACATCTATAATACTATTAAAACCCATATTTTACTCATGAAACTATTGTCTAGTATAAACAATGTTTTTTCTCTTATCTTCCAACAAGAAAAGCAACTCACTATGAGATTCTTTTTGATAATATGTCATTAATTGTTGAACATTAGACGGTCCAAAGTTCCCTTAGAAGATCAAATCATTTGATAAAGTTTTGATGATAACAAAACTCAAATATACATTTATATTTGATGACTTATATACATTGCGCAGTTAACATTAACATTATTATTATTATTATTATTATTATTATTATTATTATTATTATTATTATTATTATTATTAAAGCAGCAGACACATGATCTATATGCATGAAGAGATAAGTTTTCTATTATTTACTTTTATGTTATTGATTTGATTTAAATTGATTTTATAGCATGGTGTGCTTTAACATTCAAATTTGTTCATAATGAAAATTATTCAAATTATTATGGAGTATTTAAATGTGATTAATTGATTTTATATTCTAATGTTCAAATTTGTTCATAATGAAAACTATTCAAATTATTATGGAGTATTTAGATGTGATTAATTGATTTTATATCATAATGTGTTTTAACGTTCAAATCTGTTCATAATAGAAATTTTATTCAAATTATTGATGAATATCCTAGATATAAATTTCTCTATGTTATTTTAAATTATTTTTGATACAGACTTAATTAAGTTTAATGCAGTATAAAAATTAGAGAAATATTTTTGAGCTCCATACATCAGAAAGTCTAAGATTGCTCTGTTCAAGCATCAAACGGCTAGTTTCTAAAAAGCTACATATATAAGAGCAATTTCAAGTTGAAGAACAAGAAGCAAAAAAAAAAATACGTTATATAATATATTAAAGAAAATATAATGAGTGTTTATTGTCAATTTGCTATTGAGAGCATATAGAGTTTTGGTTTGTGTGAAACCATTGTGTAATTCTTTACCATTGTGAAGTAAATCATTGTCAACTTTCATTGTTCTCTCTTTTGATAGTGTTTATTTCAATCTTGAGTGGTCTTGATCTCAGGGGGAGATTAGTACCGGTATAACCTAGAGAGGTTTGTGTGCTCGTGATAACCTAGAGGTTATAACCTCTAGAGATTATAACCTGAAGAGGTTTGTGTACTCGTGATAACCTGAAGAGGTTCGTGTACTCCTTGTAATTATTTGCTAAATAGTGGAACCTCTTGAACAGTTTGTTTAAGGAAGAACTAGACATAGCCTAAAAGATTAGGGTGAACCAGTATAAAATTGTTTTATCTGTGCGTCTTGGTTGGTCTATTATAGCGAATTAAGTTCAGGCTCCATTTAACCCCCTTTCTGGAGCCAATTGTTCCTACATTAATGTTGTTAACATTAATGATCTTGTACAAGGGGTTTATTCTTTTCTAGATACTTTATTCTTAAGCTTATGGGCTTCAATGATTCTGACTAGGCTACGTGTCAAAAACAACATTTGACACTCATCTTCCTTGGTTATTCTCTTATAATTTAGAAATAAGAAAAATAAATCATTTTATCTCATTCATCTTCTAAAGTTGATTATCGTGTTTTAGCGATGACCATCTTACATATATGTTAAGAGATATCGAAAGACACACTACAATTCTTAATGCTCTTTATTAGGATAGTTAGTCCACAAGACACCTTGATTTTAATTGTAGTTTTCATGAACACAAAACATATTGAAATCAATTGTTATGTTATGCATGAAAAGTTTCAAGCAAAATTGTTTCATGTTCTTCTCATCTCTTTTGTTTAGCAACTTGTAAATATTTTACCACGTCCATTACAATAACAAGTATACTTGATGAGATTGTTATTATCTCTATTTTTCTATTTTACCTATTTCTCTTTTTATTTTTTTCAACTTTATATAGTTTGATTTTCCTTTGCAAAGAATCTACTCTTTCTACACGCAACAACAAAATATTTTTCATTAGGTTCTTTTTAGTATTATATTGTTGATCCACCATGGACTTATTATGTTCAAAAATCACATACTCCACTTTGTGTTTATCCTGTCATCTTACTATGTGTTAAAGACACTTATATTATCATATATTAATATGTTTAATTTTTGGATACCAATCTTCTTTTCAATAAAAAAAATAAACGAAGGGAACAAGAGACACTTACATGTGAAGAGTGTTATTATATGGGTTATAGAATAAGCATCATCTGTATGTTTTAGAATATTTTAGGATCTATATAAATAATTTCAAATTTGTATCAAATTTCAAACTGTGATCATCTATAATTATATTTTTTATTTATTTTATAAGAAATTGGTTTTTATTGGTAAATCTAACTAATTACTTATTGGCACCTCGATGTCAGCTCTTCGCCACCTGGGACTGTAGTATGTTCCAAGGGTTGGGTTGTTCGCCCATTAAAGCGGTCCGTGAGCTGGGTTCAGAACGTCGTGAGACAGTTCGGTCCATATCCGGTGTGGGCGTTAGAGCATTGAGAGGACCTTTCCCTAATACGAGAGGACCGGGAAGGACGCAACTCTGGTGTGCCAGTTATCGTGCCCACGGTAAACGTTGGGTAGCCAAGTGCGGAGCGGATAACTGCTGAAAGCATCTAAGTAGGAAACCCACCCCAAGATGAGTGCTCTCCTATTTCGACTTCCCCAGAGCCTTCGGTAGCACAGCCCAGATAGCGATGGGTTTTTTACCCCATTTCATTGATTTATAAAAAAAGTTTCTTTTCTATAGAATATATCGCTATATTTATAGAAATAGATATATATAATATAACTTCGATCTAGAAATTAGAATGAGCTGCCCGGGACTTGAACCCGGAACTAGTCGGATGAAGTAGAAAATTTATTGTTTAATAAAATTCAACAATAGAATAAAACAAGAAAAAATCCCTCCCCAAGTTCCTATTCATATTAATTGAATAGAATAAAAAATTCTATTTATCTATATAGAGATACAGATAGATATTCTATATTCTTAATTAATTACTAGACGACGTATAAATAGATTTATAGTAATTAATTTGAATATTCTATTCATAGGAATATGATATGAATACAATATTCTAATTAAATTAAAAATTTTATATTTCATTTTTTCTATTTTATTTATTTGAGTTTCACAATGTACCACAATATAAGTATAAGATATAAGATTTTTCCAATAGAAGAAGTTTACTCCCCCTTATAATGTAATGTGTTATAGTTTTCTTTTTTTTTAGAAACTGATCTATTCCCTTTTTTATATGCTTGACAATCTGAAATAATTCTGAGGGAGGGGTCATTTCGTTTTTAATTTAGAATAAAAAGAACTTCAGAAAATGAGAGAATTAAGAATACATACTAGAAACACTAATCCAATCCATAATGATGTACCAGAAAATAGAACATTTTTGTTATTTGACCAACCTTCAGGAGAAGCAAATAAAACAGGTACACTAATCAATAAAAGAAATGAAATAACAATTAATGCAAAAACAGCTAATTGGAAAGCAATAGTCATGTTTCTAATCCTCCAATTTACCAACAAAATAACTTTACTATTTGATCCCCCAACCCCTTAATGCCTTTATTGACATGGCAAAAAAATTTGTAAATGGAAAAACGCATAAGGGTTGTATCATGAATTCATTGATTTTAGATAAATTATTATCAACCCTTTTGAGGCTTGGATCGAGGATAGTTTTTTTACTTCACAAAAAGGTATGTTGGATTTTGCACCTATATACGTACCGATAGAAAACTAAACCAATAGATTCACATAGAATACCTTTCCTATGGATGGCCTTTGCGTAAAGATTATATCGCTCCAACTTTTTATGAAATACAAGATGCTCACTAAATGATAAAAATCAAAAACTAATCCAAACTTCAGCAACCTCAGATATTCAAAGAATATCAATACATTCTTCTATAGATCAGACAAAATAATTGATTAACATTAAATAAGACAGAATAATGGAAGTCTTATTCAGATATTATTATTATGTGAGAAATCACAAAATTCATAAATAATAGAATAATATAGGGTTTAATGTAGGATAGGGGTTCCTTAAGGTTCTAAAACAAAAACAATATGTATTTCTTATCAGCCAAGGCAATAAAAGAAATAGCTACAAAAATTCTTTCTCTTTCTAAAAAACTATATAACGTGTACATCCACAGTAATTATATGGCTACGAAAAAAAACACAAAGAAAAGGGCTCGATTCTCTTTTGGTAATCCTTCGAAGATAAATTCTTAATATTCTCACTCCACCCCAGAACTTTTAGGTCTTTTAACCAACTAATTAAATCACTCGAATATTATGAAAATAGAAACCTTTTTTTATATCGCATAAAAAAAGGAAAAAAATAAATAAAGAATTTATTATCTATATATAGATATAGATACTATAGATAATCGAATATACCTAAAAAAAATGCATTTATTCTTTAATCATCTAGGAAAAGTATATCTAAATATACCTAAATAGATAAAAGAAATATGTTATTATTGCAATTCGAGGCCAGAAGATAGTGTTGATGTTTGTTAATAAGCAACATAGTAGTGATGAATGATTGGGAGAGAGTAGGATTTAGTATTTTAAATTTTGTGGAACACAATGCCCTGCCACCAAGATGTGATTTGTCAATAGGGAGATGGCAAAGTGGCTTAACCTGTAACCATAACAATTCGCATTACCTCATGCTTATTTGTGTTCATGCAAGTGGATACAACCTAATAAATCTTTTAGGATACCATCTCTATCACTTCACCATATTTTTATTAATTCCTAATTATTAATTATTTGATTTTGTTAATTATTGTACCAGGCTACGTATTTTTGTAATTTAGTAGTATAATTTTAAAGCACGGCGTGAGAAATGAAGTGTGAAACGGAAAGGGACCTATGCTCTGCTTAAAATACTGTATTTATGTATTGGTCACTCACTGCTATACAACCAGGTGATAGTGTAATCTTCACTCTAGTTTATAAAATTATTATTTTTCGATAATTTCTTTCAACGTTTGGAGTATTGTACATTGGAATTTTACATTCACTACAAACTAGTAAGAATAACAATAGTGGCATTGTGATCCAGTGATTTGTCACATTATTTCTGCAATCTTTTGGTAAACTATATTTTTAATCACGTCAATTAATTTGAAGTGCTCCATTGATATCAACATACAGGAGATTAAAAATATAATTTACAAAGGAACGACTTGAATAAATTTTTTTACCTCTAAAATTGATTCGGCTTAAAATTTATACCTCTAAAGTTTGTTGGTAATAATGATATACCCAACATTTAATATGCAAATTTAATTTGATAATAATTTTATTACTATTGAAGTAAGAATGTTGGGAAATCAAATATTTTCATCTATACTATTGTGTAACATTGTGAATTAAATATAACAAAATAATTATCAAAATGAAGTTTACATATTTACTAAAATTTGAGTGTTAAAATCATTAAAAATAATGAAGATACCAATTTTAATAGGGATAACTAGACCGAGACCCGTGACGTACGGACGGGCCTTTTTTTTATTTATTTAATCAGGAACCTAATTTTAATTTATCATTAAAATTTAACAGCTAACTTTTATATAATAATTTTTTAATAAATTTTGAACATTTTAATAAAACATATGCATGTTATTGAAAAAAATACGTGTACTAAAAAAAATTGTTGTTATGTGAAGAATATTATAATTTGTAAAAAAAAAAGTTTATATTAGATAGTTATCGTAATGACGTAATTACAAAAGAGGTATTTATTGGTATGTAGATTACCACTTTGATATTTTTTAATGTAACCAATATTGGTTGAAGATATCTTAGGATTTGATATATTAATGAATTATATATTTAATGTCAATGGTTTTGAATGTATAACCTTTCCAAATGATTACAGTCAACAAACTTTGAATATAAAGATTGATAAATTGCACGCGGTGCCTTTTGTTGCTTGGTTTTTCTTTTTGTTAATTTGATTAGGATACATATACTATTATTGAAATGAATATACGTATCAATAAAAATTGTTATTATATGAAAAATATAATTTGTATTGAAAAAATATTTTATATGGAAAGTTATTGTAGTTTTATAATGATTTATGGAGTATTTATTTATATGTAAAATTATCATTTGGACATTTCAAATGTAACTAATATAGGTTAAAAATATATTAAGATTTGGTATATTATTATATTGAATATTTAATGTCTGTTGTTCTAAGTCATTTTATACACTTTTGTGGTATAATACTTAAATGATGAATTTCTTAATGTGAAAGTAATAGTTATGAAAATGATGTATTATCTGTAACATCATTTAAAGTTATACGTAATATAATAATAAATCGAAAATAATTATGAATATATAATTATTTGAATAATGTACGAAATCCACTAAACGATAGAGATCTATAAGAAAAACATAGTTATTATATGGTAAGTATCATATAATTTTTGTGATTGAAAGAAATACGTGTAACAATAAAGTTGATTGCCAGTGTGAAAAATATAGTAATTTTTTTTTAAGAGAAAGTTATTTTAGATACATAATCACTAATGCGGTATTTATTCACATGCAAGCATTTTGAATGTAACTAATATGGGTTGAAAACATTTTAGGATTTCTTACATTAATGGATTATGTATTTAATATCATTAGTTATATATACTCTAGACCCATAACATAATTAATGTGAAGGAAATACCTATAGTTTGTGGTTAGTAAGTCGATATTAGAAGGTGGTGTAAAAAAATAAGGGGTATGGTTAGAAGGCCCATAATGGACTTCATAATTACTATGAATTTGTGTTGGGTAGTAGGGTGCTGACTAATGGCTGACTTTAAATAATATTTGGTTTAGATGTAATGTAATGTAAGATGCATTTGTGCTGCAAGTCTTGTGTATGCAAAAGATAACTAGTTTGACAAAAGATCAAAGAACAAAAGTGGTGTCTAGGTTGGGTGTTTTTTTCGTTCGAGTAGCTTATGGGTTTGATTTAATTGTTATTTGTTGAAAATTTGATAGATTTTGTTATTCATCTTTTTTTTTCCTTTTTTTGGATTGAAAGTTGAATATGTTTTTTTTTTATGGTTTCAATTGATTCAAAATGTAAAGTTTTTTACAATACATTATTTTGGTTTTTTTTTTTTTAAATTGATTTGTATGTTATATAGAAGATTAAGCTTAACCTAATTAATATGAGTTTCATATGATAGGTTATGTTATGGAAGCATTTATAATTATCTATTAGAACTAATAATATAAATGTTTAGAATATGAAGGTCTGCAAATGTTTTTATTCAACATTTCCAGAGCACGTTACAAAATTTAGGTAGAAAAATTATTGTGCTGATATTGGAACATGTTGCTCAATCATACCTCAAGATCCTTCTATACTAGAAGTGAAATGAATTTTTGTTAAGTCATCCTCTGTGAAATTGAAGAATGAGTTAGCTATAATTAAATATATAGATGAGCTAAGGAGGTGAGCATAATGATAGACATTAATTAAACTAAACAAGGTACAAGTGGGTTATCGTTTATATTTGACACAAACAAAAACAAAATACTCAATTACATGGTCTTTTATATTTATTTGCTATATATTCTAAAATATTTTTTTGAAAACTATAGTATAATTCAAATGTCTTTTCTCGTTGTCATGAATATCTTAAATTCAATTTTAATTTGAACTCTAGAAATTGTAACATACAATTGACTAGGGCTAAAAATTGTAGATGGTAAGTACAATCCTACTGAAACTAAAAATTAACTTTGGGATTTGTTTATTGTGCATAGGATAATATTACTTATCTGTTTTCTGATAAGTTTGAAAGGTCATTATGATTGTGATGGTAACATAGAAATTTTTGGTATATATACTTCATTGTAACTTTTCTTTCTTATAATAATTTTTGTTCCAATGACATGATATACTAGTTTGTTAACTATTAATCTACTTTCATTACACAAACCCTCAGTCTAGTCAAAGTTACTCAACAACATGATTATGCTAAATTTTTGAGATTAATCTTATGGTTTGACAAACTAAATGTATTAATGAATTTTCATAATTATAAATCAATACTATCAGAGTTCAGATAATGTTTTGTTTTCTCATGGTAATCCATTGAGTCTGTGTCCATATATTATAGTAATTATATATTTATCATAATATATTGTTAATTTCATGATCACTTATCTCATTTATAGTTTCACTTTTACTAGCCAAAAGTACTCTAGATTGCAAAAAGTTTTGCACTAGTCCTACATAAATGCTTCTTATTGTAGCTTTAGTAAGATCATTAAACTCTAAATTCAAAAATTCTGAAGGAACATGAATTTTTACTAACCCATCATTTGGTTTAGATATTTTACCATTTCCAATTTTGATTTTTTAGTAAAAAAAAAAAAAAAAAAAAAAAAAAAAAAAAAAACTCCTTAATTTCGACAACAGTATTGGTCTGTAATCCTCTTTATAATAAACACGTGCTTTTAATCAAAGTTAATATCTGACAGTGATCCCAAAAATAAAGACATTATTTGTTGCATGAACAATATATAATATGATTCCTCTTAAAATAATTAGGAAAATTTATCTGAAATTACTTCTAAAAACTATTACTTAAATTTATTTTATTTTTTATTATGTCACTTAAAGTTCAGTCTAATATTTCAAAACAAAATTTATGTGTGATTGGTACTTCATCCTAAATAATTAATTAAGTTTGTTTTATTAGCTCTAACACCCTACTTCATTGTAAAATGTTACAAATTGAAGAGAATGCACAATTTGAGATTTTTTTTTACATGAAGAGTGGTAGAAGGAGTATCAAATAAAAAAAAAATCGATATTCAAAATGACAAAAAATACGTAAAGGACATATCTTGACAAAATAATAATAAGTATTTTGAGATTTTTCCTATATCATTATTTTTTAATAGTGATAGTTGATTTCAGACACTAAAAAATATTTAACCTTAAAAAATATATGTAGCTAATCCATCATACAACAAAGTGACTTGACCAATAATAGTAGTTGTTATGTTATTTGCTATTCTAATAGTTGACATAAAAGATAAAAATTAATATAAGTGGATAAACAAATTTAAAACTTAGATCCAAAATTTTATTGGTGAAAAAAAAGAGTTTAAGAATAAAAATTACGTTAAAAATTTTTTTACGAGGTATTTAGATAAATTTTTTCTAGATATATTTATAAAAATAAAATATCTTATGTAACTTATACATAAATTAAAATTATTTTTCATTAAGCTAATAAAAGATTTCTACTAATTTCTGTATATATATATATATATAAGTTAATTTAAGTTTTATTTTTCTTCCTTAAAATAAATGAGTTGATCCAAAAAAGAATAATGAGATCAATTTGAAATGTTTCATGCATGCATTGGACCATTTGCGAAAATAGCTTTACCTATTAAAAATATTTTAAAAATCTTCCATTGATTATTTATATGCATAGTCAATAAAAATTAAGACAAATTACAATAATAAGAAAGATTAAAATAAAGCAATAAAAATATTTTATAGACAATTTTAAAGAATATATCAATATAATTAATTAAATTAACTTATCTTTTAATTTCAATAAATTACTTAATTAAATATTATAAAACTAATGTAAAGATACATAGACTGGCAAAATCATCAGTAATTCTTGAGGGTAGCATGGAAAATCTGCTTCTAGGATAGAAGACCAGTTGCAGTCTGAAGGGACAATTTACATAAAGTAAATAAGTCATAAAATTATTTTTTTAATAGTAGTCAACTTTTTATTCTAGTCACACAGTATATGATTCAGATATCTGAGATCTGTCATTGCATTTTAACATTACATTGGGGGCCACCCCTGTTCTCTGAAGCTTCAGACCCAAACTTGGACGTGAAAAACTTAATTTGAACATGACAATGAAGTTCTTAATTTGTGGTAGATTGGCATAGGTAGGGACCCGACCAAATGATGACGAAACACGTCCTCTACTGAAGTTTACACGCTGGCATGGCCTCAACTGTCTTATGACTGAGTTAATCAGTGTTAGGTATCTTCAAAGTCCAAAATGATTCCATGCATAAAAGAACTTCATGAATCACCCATATACATTTTCTGGAATTTGCAGTTTCAAAATGTAGTACGAGCAGTTATTAATTTCATCTTTCAAAATTATTACTGTAATGATAAATAAGATTTTGAATATCTATGTTAAAGAGAAATTCTTTAGTGATACTTAAAATGGAAAATTTCCACGACCTATCTTAAACAGAATTCTGACCAATGTTAAACAAATCATCTTTTCATGTAAGATTAGATTGTGTAATGATAAGTAGAATTATAATTTATTTTAAATAAATTTTATCATTGATTAAAATAATAAAATATAAACATCAATAAAAAATTAAAATATATTCATCTTTATAATTATAAAATAATTTTATCATAATCAAACTAAAATCAATATTATATTGTTATGACTCATGTCTAGATTGATTTAATCTCAGTAATTATCATGAAAATTGATTGAACGACCTATAAAGTTAGGACACTTCAACTCATTTAATAAGTGAATCTAGATAATATATTAAAACATTTCAAACCATTTTTTAATACAAATCATAATATTAAAAATAATTAATAAATATAATAAGTAGATACTGAAAACAGGTCTCATACATACATAATGAATAAGAAGACATGAAAGAACAAACATTATATTAAAAGAAATAATGGCAAAGAACGGAATGAGTGTTTTCGCTCAGAACCTCCATATTTACTGACTATATAATAAATCTTAATATAAATAATTATATAATTATTAAGATAATAATTAATAAAAAATTTGAAACCTGAATCTTAACCTTCATAAAAGATAAAAATACTTAAATAGGATGGATAAAATCAAAATAAACCAAAAGATACAGACCGGTATCTTGTGAATATCCTCCCATAGAGCGTTCATGATTAAAGAAAAGAGCAGGATTCTTGTCACTCTTCGAGTTGGGACCTTTTGTCCTGTGTCCGTTGCTCAGGTCGTATTAAAGACTGCCATTATTGGGTCAACTTCAGTGTCAGTTGTTTTGTGACTATCATCAACTGGCCATGCAATATAAATACAAGGCCTATCCTATCAATCTTAATTTATTATTTTATACATTTTAATAATATTATTTATTTGTTAATAGAAAAATATTTTTAAGATATAAAATTAATTTTTAATTTAAGGTTTTATTTAAAGTAAAAAAATCTTAAATTTTATATTATATTAGTATATTTAAATGTGAAGATTTTATAATATTCATACCTTAAATTTACAATTTTGAGAATGATTTTTATTGAATATTCACACTTTAATATTTTTATTATTATTTATTAATAAATTATATGACTTTAAGATAAAAAATAATAATTAGATTCAAAATCTTTAACTTATTGTTGTGTCAAACGTAGTTCAATAACAAAATCTCATAAGTTTATTATTTTATAAGATCTAAGAGTCATGTCATATATAGATTCATGTATTAAACTTATAATTTCAGTTTTGTTTGACTATAATATATATTTATGTGTTATTATATTTTTTTTCTTTAATGTAATTCATTTATTTCTCTATATTAAATAAATTTGTATTACTATTTAAGAAATAATATATGGAAAAACAGACCTTTATTAGAAAATTGAAAGTTGAAAATAAAAACATGTGATGATGTAATTTTTCAAACTTTTCTCTTTGTTTATTTGTGGAAAACTAAACTCTATTTTCCTAAATTTTGGTCTTTATCCTTAGGAACTTATGTCCTTTTCTTTTGTTCCTTTATGCACACATAGGCCAAATGCTTTTTCCCTTCTGCGAAAAATTACTATAGAAAGTTATTCATGGGCTGTACTCTGTTTTCTCACTAATTACTGCACACAAGTTTGGACTGATTCCTTACATATTTCCATTTTACATATTTCCAGACGAAAATACTCAAAAGATATTATCATTACGGATTATATAACGTGTGATTAATTATTTCTTTTGCAACTTTTACATTTGCAGAATTGTACAAATCGTAAGTATAAATTTTTTTAAATGTATTGGGGTTTGTAAAATTTGCAATAATGCATTTAAATTTTTTTTTTTGTATTGCGGGTTGTACAACCCATAATGTATTTATAAAAAATTAATTTAATATGTGTTGTGACTGTAACTCCACCCATCCAATCATGTAATTAAATGAAGAGCCTATTTGTTTTTTCTCCTTTCAAGTTCCAACTCCATTTTAAATGAAGAGTCTATTTTGCTCATCTATATTCATTAAATAAAGAGTCTTTTTTGCTGCTCTAAATAAAGAGTCTGTTAAATTTTTATGTTGAAACATTCATTCTTCTTTTTTCATTTCAAATTCAATTAAAATAAAACTAAACTAATTAAATTAACACAAATAAAGAATAAAATTAAGGCAAATAAGGAGTATATGTAAGTTAACTTCTTGATTGTATTTCATTTTAAATTCAATTAAAATAAAATAAATTAAACTAGTTTAGTTTTATTTTAATTTAATTTTAATTTAGTTTAGTATCTGTAAGTCACAACTTTTTTCAAATTCAATTAAAATAAAATAAAATTAATTCAATTAGTTTAGTTTTATTTTAATTTAATTTTAATTTAGTATAGTCTCTATAAGTCACACCTTTTTTCAAATTCAATTAAAATAAAATAAAATTAATTAAACTAATTTAGTTTTATTTTAATTTATTTTTAGTTTAGTTTAGTTTAGTCTCTATGAGTCACACCTTCTTTTATAGTTACAATCTAAAAGTAAATTTACAAAGACTCTTCATTTGCCTTAATTTAATCAGTTTAGTTTTATTTTAAGTGAATTTGAAATGAAACCAATCAAGAAAGAGGAGTGAATGTTTCATCCTAATAATCTAAGAGACTCTTTCTTCTAGAGCAGTAGAAGAGACTCTTTATTTAATTGGCATAGGGGAGCACAATAGACTCTTCATTTAAAGTAGGTTTGGAACTTACTTGCGGTTTATACAACCCCCAATGTAAAAGGTGCAGAAAAAAAATAATTGCAGATTGTACAATTTCTAATGATAATATTTTTTTAATTGCATTATTGTTTGTACAATCCGTGTAAAGAAAAAAAAATTGAATCTGTTGAAGGGTATTTTCGTCTTTTTTCTCAAGACTAAAATAGACATATGTAAAATTATGGAGGTGCAGTAAGTTAGTATGGAGGTGCAGGAAGAATCAGTCACAAGTTTGAAGCCTTACACTAACGAAGAGTGTGTAGATATTTTTATGGCCACACAAAAGAAAAAGAGAAAAAGGAAGTCACTTTCTGCACCCTCATTTTTAAATCTACACCTCCATAATTAGGTAAAATGATTGAATTCTCTCATTGCACTCCATCATCGTTTTACTGTCACTAGTATCTTTGTTTTACCATCGTCACTACAGAAAAAAAAATATATTTAAAAAACAAATCTCATTCTAAAAATTCTTTCTGAAACATATTTTGTGTGTTCAGAAAGATTTGTTCTAGATAATTTATTACAGAAAACACATTTTAGAAGAAATTATATACATTCTAAAAAGTCTATTCCAAAATCATGTTCTTAAAAATATATTATAAAATATATTTTATGTGTTTCAACGTTTCTAGTCTAGAAACCTTATTTTAAAAATATGATTTATTTTAAAAAATGTGTTTCATAATGAATTCTGACATGTTTCAAAATAATTTTAAAAACAAACAATTTGTAAGTTACTTTTTAAAGAAGGATAAAATGTTCATTTTGAAAATTGTGGGGTGCAAGAAACAATTTCAAGAGAAAAACTTTTAACGGACCCAATTTGGCTGGTCCTCTCTTTCATGTTCACAGAGATAGTGAAGTTAATTGTTTTTCGCACTTCTCTTTCTTCTTTGTACACTTTCTAACGTAATTTTGAATTCTTTTAGAGAAATATTTTTCTGCCAAAACATGATGTTTCAAATTTAATTTAGAAATGGGTAAATGTTCCTGAAATAGTTTTGTCAGTAAAAAAACTAGCAGAAAGATTAATTTAATTCATTTTTAAAAGTTGTAAAAGACTAAAGTTAAAATTACTAAAATAATTTATAATTCAAGTAATATTTTAACCCAAAAAAATCCAACAAAGTTATTTTTAGAGGAAAAAAGAACATTTTCGGAGGAGAATTACAAGAAACACAAAAGGAGGTGCATAGTTAACAAAAAGAGTGCAAGAAGTAATTGTCTATAGTCAAATAGGGGAAATTCGGCCTACGTCTTTTTTCTTCTTTGCACCCTTCCCTTTTCACTTTCTTCCACAAAAGAACTCTTTTCAATAATTAGTTTTGAAGCATATTTATAAAAAAATTGTAATCTTCTGAAAATTATTTTTCAAATTTTCTGTTTAGAATTAATATTTCAAAAGCAAATTCTCATAGTGCATCGAGAATATTCACATTTCAGAAATTATTTTACGCAATAATTAACGTTTTAATAAGTCCCAAAATTAATTTCTAGAACAAAATAAGTTTTTAATAATTTAAAATAATTGTGTAAAAAGAAATTTCCAAAATTTATTTACATACATTATATAATTAATGTTTTTTGCTGAATAACTAGACATCTTGATAAATAACGTAAGAGACAATTGTCAGTCAAATGTAACACGCATGTAAAATACAACTCATATATAACAACTACCAAATATTAAATGTGTCTCGGGTAATCGTTCTCCTATCATATCAAACACATGAACAAATCTAGATTCAAGTAAACTCATTTATTCAGGAAAAAATAAACACTCATTTAAATTTAACAAAGTTTAATTTCTTGTATTTTGCATTGAGTTTAGCTGCTTTATCAAGATAAATAGGCAAATTTTTTAGATTGGTGTAATTTTTATCTAAAATTCTTAAAATGGTGTATTTTTTATTTATTTCTGGTATAGGTAAATTGTATCTGTCAGACAAGATATCAATGTGAAGAAATAAATGAAATGATGAAAAGATAATAAGATTTTAGTTTACTAGAGGAAATGGTAGTTAAGATTTGAATTAATGAGTTAATTAAAATCGTCATAATATTGCACGATTTTATGGTTGGTTAATACTCTCTACCCATTCCTCTTCTTCTATTGTTGACACATGTGTTGTATTACTACTGTGTAATTAAAATAAATATAAAATTACAAAGTTATTTTATTTATTGATAAATAAGTAATGATTGAAATAAAGATGATGTGAGTATGAGATTTATATATTCAATTAAATTAAGAGTAAGTTTGATATTGAAAAGAAAAATAAAATAAAATAAAATTAAAATTTAATAACAAAATATATTTAGCAAAATTAAGTATAAGTTAGATATTTGAATTTAGTTACTAATATAGAAATAATTTAAAATAAAATTGAAATTTAGCAATAAATTTAGAAAAAAAAAATTGAAAATATTATATAATTTTTTAAATAAATTTATTGTCAGTTTTTAAATTATATCTAGGTAATTTTTTTTTATAATATGTAACCACTCTTTTGTTCAAATTAACTTCACAATTATTTAATTACTTAATGAGATTTAGTTTCAACCATTACATATTTATCAATAAATAAAATGGCTTTGTAACTGTCCATTTATTTTAGTTGCACATTAACAACACACCACGTACAAACAAAAAAAGAGGAATAGGTGGAGAATATTAATCATCCTAAAATGGTGCAGTATTCTCATAATTTTAATTAAATCTTAGTTACACAATTTCATCTAGTAAACTAAAATTGTATTCCCTTTTCATGATTTCATTTAATGTTAAATTAAATCGTTAAGGACACTGTTTCTTCATAATGATATGGTCTCTCCTATGCACCATTTATCCATATGGTGAAAAAAAAAATACACCATTTTAAGAATTTCAGCTAAAAATTAAACAACTTTAGAAAATTTGTCAGATAAATATATAGCTTTTCGTATGGACGGTGTCATAAACCTTTATATAGTTTCCCTCCTAACAAAATAATTAAAAGAAAATCATAGACAATTTGGTGGTAAACTTCATTATCTTTATTGCCGATTTGTTTTGTTAACTTTAAAATAAATATTTTAAAGGTATTTAAGTATATATATATATATATATATATATATATATATATATATATATATATATATATATATATGTGTGTGTGTGTGTGGAGAAATTAGAGTATATTAAAATAAATTACATGAAATCTCAACCCTACCTTTATTTAACTTTAATCTAACAGTTAACTTAAGGTACTAAAATTACTCAAATGTCCTGAATTATTCACAATGTTACTAACACACTTCCTACCCAAAACCTCATATTTCCCTAAGATTTTTTTATCATTCAAATCTGGATTCCGTCTTCTCCATGATCACCTTTTTCCATCATTTTTGGCGTCCCTATTTTCCTCATGTCCTTGTTTTTCATAAGACAATCACAACAGTGCGACACATCTTCAACTACACAATTATTCTCCATTCACCAATTCAAGGTTTCCTTGAATTAACAAAAAATAAATAAATAAATAATTTGAACATGCATTCTTGGAAGGTGCATTTTCAAGTAATTTGTTTGCTCTCAATTATTAATCAAATAATTGGTTTTGGTAGGAAATGTATGATATATAACGTTGTGAGCAATTCGAGGTCCGTGACATTGTGAACAATTCCGGGACACATGAGTAGTTATAATATTTTATGTTGGTCTTTAGATTAAAACTAAATAAAGAATTGAGATATTGTATAACTTTTTTAGAGTCACAATGGTGTAATTTGATCTATATATATTAGCTTATTTTAAAATAAGTAATTTTCTATTTTTCAAAGAAGCAAATCGTAACTATTTATAAAATAGGTAACTGATTTATAAATCACTTATTTCTAAAGCACTTATTTTAGTTTGAAATAAATTAATACATTGTCTTTTGTAATGTCAAGACATTAATTTATTATATTTCTTCGGATCTTAACTATAAAAAAAAGTAATATTAATCTTAAATATATGTCAACTGCCTAATCTTAAATTTATTTTCGTTAATTCTTGTTTTTGTAAAATCAAGTGATGGTTTAGACAAAATATTTTTAAAATTAATTAAATGCAACTAAAGACTGCTAATTAACTCTTATTAGTATGAATTATTGATTTTCTATATTCGACACTAAAGAGATCACTATTGCTATGCAAGTTTAAATTCTTACTTTATTTTCTTAAACAAAGTGTATGGGTGTAATTTATATGGCTTACGGTCGTGTCATGTTTGAACATTGTCTTTCATCATCATGCTGAACCAACCTATTGGGTGAAAATTTAAAGTATGACTTTTCCCTCTCCAACTTTTATTCAACAACATTATATTTTTTTTTTCAAAAGATATTAAGGATCATGTTGTGTGGTATAGTTCTTAATTTTAATATATTAAGCGACTAATTATAAAGTAATTTTTAAATTAATAATTTTTAGGTAAAAATCAATTTATCTGGATGTTATTTTGTAAGTTACCACAAAAATTACAAGAAGGTAAAAAACTTTTATGCGGTAGAACAATATAGCGTATCGCATCAGAATCTAAAATGATATTTTTGTTGTGCGTAAGAAAAATAATAACACTGGTAAAAAAATACAATACTTAACACTGACTAAAAATTTCAAACATTGAAGTAGTGAAAAGAATAATGTTTTAGAACTTTATACAAGATTGGAGATAGAGAAGCCATTATTATCATCCTATTAAAAGTGATAATTAATAATTAGAGAATAATTGTTTTTACTAAAAGATTAGCAGTTAAGTAAATTGTTGTTTGACCAATCTCAAATCTTTCTTACAATAAAGGTTAGTGGTATGAGTGAAAGATTATAACTTTTTTTAGAAAGATAAATATTAGTGATTAATATATTAACATGTAATACCATACCAAATAGTCTACAATGTAGTATGTTAAGAAATTTAACAATGTATTTGGATGAAAAATTTTAAAGCTTAATTTACTTTTATATAAAATTTAAAATAATTTATAATAAAATATGTTGTTTAGATATAATATTTTAAAATAAATTAAAATTTTAGAAGTAAATAAAAGTAATTTGATTATTTCTAATTAAAAAATATTGAATTTCATCTAAAAAAAGTTTAAAAACTTTTCATATTCTTATTTTCTCACATCTTTGTTTTTCTCTTTACATATTTTTATTGGCTCCGCTGTAAATCTTCAATTTAGTAACTAATAATAACTTATTTAGACTTTAACTTTTATGTTTGTTTAGGAGTTACCATGATTTTTTTTCTATTTAGAAAATGTTTATTCTACAAATTTTACTTAAATTTCATGTAATATCATTAATATTTAAATTTCGTGGTTTCAATGGTTAATGTGAGAATTAGGGAATTCTTTTGGACAAAGAAGAAGAAAAATGGAAACTCTAATCCAATACAAATTAACTTCAAAATTTTCACAAATCTTTGTCTATTTGCCTTAACAAATATATATATATATATATATATATATATATATATATATATATAT
>Ga0209700_100659_pt1 | contig 67543 bp, 33 predicted proteins | sample SiratroredBW_FD_187528 | JGI IMG/M metagenome (GOLD analysis project Ga0209700, IMG submission 187528) | Root nodule microbial communities of legume samples collected from California, USA - Siratro red BW (SPAdes) (version 2) | ecosystem: Host-associated > Plants > Roots > Nodule | place: USA... | reverse complement strand
TTTTGTTTTTGTTTTTTTTTTTTTTTCGTTTGTAACTTTTATGAATATTTTATATCCATAGATAGACAGATTTTTTTTCGGAACAAAATTGTTATCAAACAATGTGTTTAGACATTATTCAACAGATATTAAATAACACCTTAAATTTGGTCAAAATAAAAAATATACCATATTAACGATTATTTATATTATTCATTTAATGAAAAATGATTTTTTTATATGAACAGATTAAATAACATGCAATCCACTGAAACAATGTAATGATAATGCCATTTGCTCCCTTAAAAAAATTGTTAAAGAACCATATTAAACTTTAAACAAATCAGGTAAGTTCTTGCAGGAGAAATAATGTTCTTATTTTTGAGAATATATGTTTGTAAATGTATAATTAGATTCATTACTGATAGATAAGCTAATGAAGTTTTTAAGGTTGAAATATGTTTTTCTGACTTTTATACTTGGATTACTTTTGTTAGTCTTTAAATTAAAAATCATTTTTTAATCTTTAAATTTTAAAATATACTAGTCTCTCATCCCCGGTAAAAATTAGACAATTTTTTTTTTTTATATTTTCGTGGGAAAGGTGTCTTTCCCATTATTGCATGATGAAACAATTTAGCTCATCTAGGTTTTACAAAAAAACTTGAGCATAAGGAATCCAAAGTAAATTTTATAAATCTTTATATCAAAATTCATTGCATTTGAGTTGGATGAAACAAGAGGAAAAAAAGTTCTTGGCAAACTAATGTTCATGATGTAAAACAAAATCTTTATTTTTGGGTAAAGAACACAAAGAGTGGAAGAAAAAGAACTATGAAAGCATTATAAACATGAAATTAACATCAATAGAATCTCTTTGATTCTCTTTTATTTGTCTAATTCATCTTTCTGAGTGAAATTTAAGATTGATTCAAGAATCTCCTGTACCATTTACCAGCAACTGTTGTGCAGCGCTTGAGATTATTATTGAAATCAACATGAATCAGTCCCCAATTCTGAGAAAAACCAGCTCTGAATTCAAAGGTATCAAATGCAGCCCACACGAAATAACCACCAACTCTTACACCATTGCTATTGGTAAAAACATTTCAAAACATGAAGATTAGTGTCTACTTAACAAGATCCAACACACTCAATTCATTCAAGAAATATTGTAAGTGAAATCACCTTAATTGGAACATTAAATTTATAATATTTGGCTGGCTTTATATATTTATTTTCAACGTTTACATCTAATAAATATTCAATGAATTTGACATTTTGAAAGTAAATAATTATATAACTATAATTATTAATTAAAAAAAATCAACTTATGAATCATAAAAAACTATTAAGATTCACTCAATTAACTTTTCAACATATAATTATAATTCTATATTCTTTACATCAAATGAAAAACATATTTAACAACTTGTGAAATGTATCTAACAATAAGTATTTTATTCATTTTCCTCTTATGAAATAAAAATAAAAAAAGGGAAAATAATATAAAACAAAAATAACACACCTCACTTAAAAGGAGTAATTCTTTATATATATAGTCATACGGTAAATATTTATGTTTTCATAATATGTTATGATCTAATTTAACATAATATATATTTTGAAATTACCAAGAAAAGAAAATTTCATTTCAAAAATAATAATTGATATTGTTTCATATACTTATATAATAGAGAACTTACTCAATTGCTGCTTTGGTATAATTTAAATGGGTGGCTAAATATTTGATCCGATGTATGTCTTCCAATGGATTTGTGATGTTGAATGAAGCAATACCTATTGGAAGAAGACAAAAGCATATTAATGTCTTTTTATTTGAACTTCCAGATATTTAATGTGAAAATAATGAATCATTGTTTCACAAACCATTCTCAGTTATGTAGATCTTGGGATTTTGGTACTTTTTCTTAATGTATTGCAAGATGTTATATAATCCTTGGGGATAGACAAAAATGCCACCATACTTATCCTACAAAATGGGAACATTGAAAAAGTAAAAAGAAAGTTTTATTATAAACCTAAACATTCTTCTAATAGTTTGTCTCACCAAGTAACCAAGGGTTTTTCCTTCTGCATTGAAATCTACAGAGAAAAATAGAGAAGAATTAATGATTTGATCCAACATTGTCTCTTTCAATCCAATTAGTAGAATGTAGTAAGAAAACCTCACCTTCTGATCTCACCAAGGCATCATAATTGTCTGACAAAGTTATATTTGTTTTGTTTGTTTCATATTTAGCAAAATGAGAAGTGTAATAATTGATTCCAATGAAGTCTGTGCTTCCTGCGACCATTTTTTTCTCATCTTCTGTGAAATTGGGTAGTCTATTCCCCACTAACTCTCTCATGATTTTTGGATAATCTCCATAGACTACTGGGTCTAAAATCCTGTTTGTTGAAATGTTGTTCATACATCAATAGTTAAAAAAAAATAGAACTATTTGATGTCAAATTAGACAAGCATAAGGGGTGATATTTTGTGGAGGCTTAATTAATAGAACTAACCATCCAATAAAGAAATCTGTAAGTCTTTCAGCAGCAGCCACATCTTCTGGTTTTGACCTGTAGGGTTCAAGACCTTCAGATCCAATAACAATTCCAATTTCTCCCCCTTGTGTTGCCTTCATCATGTAGCAAATGTTTACTAGAGAATAACTTGTTTTTGCTTCAAAATTCTTACAGATAACAGTCTGCTTTTGATAATTGAATTTTTATTATTAGAAGAATTTGATTTAGCATTAGTAAAAGATTGGTTATGTATAATGCATTCACATATAATTGAATGTGTCATAGTAAAAATGACTTTTGAAATTAAACTATACATATATTTTGAGGCAATGTAACACACAAAAGTAATCACATAAGATACTCTACTTGGAATTTTTCTCTGTATAGCTTCACTGCTGCAGCATGGCAAAGGATGTAGTTATGAACTACAGTATAGGCTTGTGTGCAGAGTTTGGTAACTTGGCATGGTTCAGGATCATCATTGTCATAACCATGCATGTATGTAAATAAACCTACAATTTGTGGCTCATTCACTGTAGTCCAATGCTTAACTCGATCTCCATATGTTTTGAAAAGGAGTTCACAATAATCCTTGTAATAATTCCTGAAATTTTCATTTTTTAAAAAATCCTAATGAGCAAGATGTGAAAATCTATATTGTTCATGAAAGCACAATATCTAGAACATATAATGTAGAAAGTTCTTACACAATGGAGCTGTTCAAAAAGCCACGAAGATTTTTCTGAATGGCAAGAGGATAGTCAAAGTGTAGGATAGTCACGAAAGGTGTAATGCCTACATTTGAAAAATATCAAGTTAAGCAAATTAAAAACAATTTTTATGTGTGTTATAGTTTAGCAAAGTTCTCTCTAATTTACTTATTTGGAAAAAAAATCATTACACCATACCATTTGCAAGTAATTCATCGATCAAATGGTTGTAGAAATCAACACCCTCTTGATTTACACCTCCTTTTATGGTTCCATCTATATTTTTTTTGTTGAAAAGAATGAAGAGAAAAATATGTAAGTGTTCTTACTATCATCACCTATACCTATATAAGATTTCTTGGTTTAGAAAATTTACCAGGCAAAACTCTACTCCATGAGATGGACATTCTGTAAGAATTTATTCCAAGATCCTTTAAATGTTGCACGTCTTCCTATAAGATTGTGAACATATATAAAATAGAAAAATATCAGGCATACGTTCTTGTACACAAACATATCATTATGTAACTTGTGGTTACTCACCTTGTATCGCTTATAATGTTCGATCATTGTAGGAAACTTATCACCATCAATAAATGCTCCTGGTTGTTATGGAAAAAGCAATAAAATGGGGTTGAAAAAATTATAATATAATAACATATCTTGAGAATTAAATATTTCCATTCAGTATAACATAAAAAAAATTATTTGTTGACCTTTGTTACGGTTAATTCTATCATCCCATATTCCTGGTCCTCTTCCTCCTTCAGCAGCTGCCCCTTCAACCTATTTTAAGATTAAGTATTAACATGGTAATCACAAATTACCTAAATACTAAGATATTGTATTGTCCTAAAAAAATTTAGTACCTGTAGGGCTGAAGTTCCTGCTCCAAACAAAAAGTCGGGTGGAAATGATTCCCGTTTTGGAAAGTGGTAAAAATTTTGAGAAGAATCATGAGGACTAGTAGTTGGTTCTCCTATCTATGTTGAACAATAAAATTGTTACACTTGTAGTTGCTTCTCCTATCTATGTTCAATAATCTTCTCCTATCTATGCATTTTATGACAAAATGAATGAGATAGTTTTCCTCCGTTTTGTTATGAAAATGAGTAACGTAAAAGTAACCTAAAATAAAAAATTATACTATGAAACAAACATTTTATTACAACAACTGAGTACCGGGGCTGTGGAAGGTCCAAAACCAGTAGCAAAGTCAGATGATGAAAACGTTTTGGGAAGGTGTGAATCTGCAATCAAAATTATATACAAGTTTTAAACAATGAAAATATATGGATGGCATCAATTTCATATTGAAAAACAGAAAGACACTTTAGCAGCTTGCCTTAAACATAATCACTTCTTTCTTAAAACTATTAATTCCAATGTAATTAGACTAAATTAAAAAGCGTTTGATAAATGTAAAATATTGATATAATTAATCTAACCTCTCCTTGTTTTATATTTAAATTTAAATTGATTTTTATTTGTTAAAGTGCTTTATCAATGGGTTGTAAGGACATTATTCGTCCTCAAAATCAAATTTTGTTGTTTAAACCGGTGTATGTGAAAAAAATAATTGATGAGACTTAGAATTTGTAAAACTTTAATAATTTTGAAATAAAATGAGAAGTCAATAATTTTGGAATAGATGTAGCTAGTGCATAAAATAAATATATATTTACTGTAGGATTTGTACATCTATATAGTACAATTCATAAAATTTCATATGATACAAAGCACTGAAAGATTGATGCAATTCAAACCTTGAATCCTAGCTGATAATGAGCCAGGAGGTAAAGCCACAGATGAGATCGTCAGAATAGTTTTCCAGACACTCAAAGGTGATAAAATCTCCATTTTTGACGTTCAGAAATAACTACTAATTTCCTATTGAATTTCAATGGAAAACAACAGTTAGGCAATGCGAAAAACGCATTTCCTATATCATATATAGGGGATGAAATGAAACCATCTTTATTGTTCTTTTTTCAACCTATAATGTTTTGTTGTAACACCCATATATTGGTTGTTACTCATTTAAGTTAATATTTTAATTAAAATAAATAAATATATAGATATAAGTTGAGTTAACGATTTTGGGCATTTCATTGTCAAGTTTTCTTAAAATCTGGTGTAAATACTAAATTTTGTCTTTTTTAAATTAATAATAATAATAATAATATTATTATTATTATTATTATTATTATTATAACAAAATTCAAGAGGAGATTAAAAAGGAAAATGAATTAAAGAATTACATGAAGCAATATGGACTTATCATTTTATCCCATAAAGTACAACATGAGAATCATTTAACAACCTAACGAATAGGACAAATGCCACGATACTAGTCAAGATAGGTAGACCAATCGACCTTACATTGAACAAGAAAGGCTTAAGGACTGACTTTGATCTTATTGAAAAGTTGCAAATAAAGCAAAAAATTTAAAGGATGCATGACAACAAAGAACAAAGAGTAGCATGATGCTACAATTATAAGCTCAAAACTAGAGCCTTTCGACAAGGTGACCTAGTATGATAAATGAGTAGTGTAGACAAGGGTGCATCAAAAAGCAAGTTTGCATTAGACTGGGAATGACCCTTCAGATTTCTCAAAGCCTCAACAATGACTTATACAAGATATAAAACCTTAACTGAGAAGAAATCCTGCAAACTTGGAACGTTACTCATCTTAAGTTTTATTTCAATTAAATTTGTAAATAAATATACTTTTTCCAACCATTGGTCCTTTTTCATAAGGAAGGTTTTAATGTGACATTCTTGGATAAAATGTATGCTTCTAAATACATAACTTTAATCTAGGTCAAAACTAATGAAAAATCTGTTTATTGTTTTCGTAGGTTCTTTTTTAGTTCCCACCCTCATCGTAAATAACTCCATTGTTTGTCTATGTTTGAGTGTATGAAGTTTATTCATCAATTCCCTATAATAATAGGAGGACACATTCATTCCAATGTCAAATATGAGGTTCATGACGGGTCTTAAGGTCGTGAACTAAAGATGTCCATCAATCCAAAGCTGGTCCTTGAAAGCTTAAGGTAACTAAAAACACTCTTCTTTTATGATCTATTTGGTAACAATCAAATATTTGCTCAACCTTTATATCTCTAAATATTTTTTAACATTTTTTTTTTCATAGAATGGGGAAAGGTCAACCTTAGGCTTGTGGGCATAGGTTAGAGTTCTATGTCTATGATAATGTTTAGGGGATGGTGGACAAAAATTACTATAGCAAGGATTACTACAACTCCTCCATTCTCTTTGGTAATAAGGGTCTTTATTATGTTCTCTTTTCCTATTTGACCCCTCTACATGTTTACTCTTAAATTTCTCTTGGTGTTGCATATATTGAGTAACCATGGGTTTTAACTCTTCCATTGATATAATTTTTTTTTTCATTTTCTCTCAACTCATCTCTCACCCACTACTGATGCGGAACCCCCAAGCTGGAGGTGCAAAACAAAAGTCGAAAACATCTGTGATAATGGAGGAAAGACTTGGATTGTAGGATCGTTCACTCAAGCTTCAAGGAGTGACTCTTGGATGAATTCTCAAATGAATGTGATCTTCAAAAGTTTGCGAAAAACTCAAAAATGAAAATAGTTAAAGAAAATGCAAGAAATAAAAGATAATGCTTGGAATTATAACAACACATTGCGCCACCCAAATCCATGAGATAAGCAAGATGGTGATTCGCTACTTGTGACCTAGCCCACAAGATAAGAATCAATGCTAGGAATTGGAAAGAACCTTTCCCCACTCAAATTCATGAGATAAGCAAGATGGTGAATCGTCACTTGTGACCTAGCTCATAAGATAAGAAACCGCAAGAGAGAAACTCTCCACCTCTCTTTGATGAATCATGATGCGCTATCAAGAGATAAGCTATGAAGCGCTACTCTAGAATAAGCAAAGGAGAAACATCTCTAGTGACATGACATACTCAAGATTTTCAAAAATTTCTATTCATTCTAAATCTGTCAAAATGAGTACAATAGGTGTCTTTCTATAGACTCATAGTGGAAGAGGAAGAGACAAACCCATTCCTTCCCTAAGTCCAAACTAAACATAAAAAAAGAAAAAAGAAAATTACATTTTTTTTACATTTTTTAGATCACGTTAGCCACTCTCCCTCATTATTTCTCATACTTGCTTGAACACTAGAGGAAGCATGGTCACTCATCTTTTGTTTGAAAAGGTTTTCACAAAAAAAAAAATTAGAAAATCAACAAAAAATTAGAGTTTTTGCAAAAGAAGTTTTTATATTTAGTGAAGTTCCTAACTAGAAATAAGACGAAAGGATTCCGAATAGATTCTCAAGAAAGAGAGATATGTCACTTTGACAACTTAAGTACCAAGTCTTTCCTGGCCAGAGTGTTCCCCAATTCTCTTTCACATCATCCCTCAAAAGAAACTTCAAAACAATTTTTCCTAAATGTGTGTGCTCTTGTGATCCAATAAACCAAAGGAAGGTCTACTAACGTTTAAGCGCTTTGACATTGATTCCTTGTTGTCACGAAGACTTAAGAAAAGAAAAGTAAAATAGCAAAGTAAAAATAATTGTAAGAAAGTAAGACAAATAAGGAAAGTAATAAAAGCTAGACGTGTCTTATAATGAAAGTGCAAGTGACATTTTTAAGTCCCTTGACACACTTTCACATACTAATCACTTTTTACTATTACAATGTTCAAGTTGGGATTGATTTTAATGCATTTTTCCAACGCAAACCAAAACAAAAAAAATGTTTACAAAATTAAAAAAAAAAATACATCAAAATTTTGTGACAATTTTTTTTACAACAATTTGCTATCTAGTGTTATTCCTTTTGGTGTATCTTCCCTCTATTGTTCCCCACTTTGCCTTGAGCCTTCCACTTGTAAACTGTCGAAAGAGAAGTCACCCTCAACAAGCTTATCTTCTTCCAAGATGTTACCTAAACATGTTAGACAATCATCCACCAATTCACAAGTCAAGGAAAATTTCCATCTTAAGAGATCAAGAATTAAAATAAAGAAAACTCAATTTAAAATGCTAAACTCAAGAGGATTTTATATTTGCAAAATTGAAAGAATGATTTAAATGACACAAACAGATAATTAAAGTTAGCAAGAAAATTACGCACACAAAAGGAAACCTAATAATAACTCTAAAATGGATTACAAAATAATAAAAAAACAACTAAAGTATTATGTCAATAATGATTGTTTGATTTATGTAATTTTTTTATTTTGTTTTTGACCTTGAAAATTTTATCTAAGATGAAAAACACAATACAAAAGACAATTATAACAAAATTGCATAAAAGACGGCATTGGAAAACTCAAAACAATTCAAAACTCGTGACGAACTGCAATTAACGTCAACAAAGTATTTTTTTTAACACCTAACATTCAAGCTTTAACATTTATCATTTTTTTCTATTTCGAATTTGAATTGGCCTTTTTTAAAATTGTGTTGCTAACATATTAAGGTGTTTCCACACAAAATTTCACATTAAAATGATATATTGTATTTCTCTCAGAATAAATTTTTCAATCTAGTGTTACTATAGTAGTAAGTTCTAACGAGAAAGAATCTTGAGAAAATCAGTAAAATTGAACAATACAACAAGACACATTGAAAACCTAACTCTAAGGAACTTGCTAGTGATCTAATAACCAACTCAATAACTCAAAAACATAAAAGGAAAATCACATAAAGCTTCACACAAGTGCGTTTACTCAAGACATTTTGTCAAACACTAAGTAGAGACATCAAGCTTCTAAACTTGGAGTTTATGACACATTTAAGGATTCACTTGACATTATACATAACAAGCAAGGATTATAAACAGTAAAATAATTAAAAACAAAGTGATTTGACAAAACAAAATCAACAAAAACTCAAGAACATTCAACAACAAGTGGCGGTACAACAAAACAGTCCTAGTTTTGTAGTTTTTGGACAATTCAAGGAAGAACAATGGTTTTGAACCGATTAAAATCAATATACTAACATAGTAAATAGTAAAACATACACAAAACATGTAAAAAAAATTTATGAACAACGCAAAATAAAGAAGAAGCACTTAACTCAGGTAAAACCCAACTTTGATGCCAAATGATGAAATTCTAGCTTTAATTGCATGCTTCAATGTACTTCTTCTTGGAGGATTGTTGTTTTGGACATGATTCGAGATAGATGAAGCGGAAGAATTTTTTTTTTGGACATGTGAGATGAATTTGGAAGTGAATTTTGTGTGAGGTTAGGCCAACACACTTAGGAGGAAGCAAAAGTTTAGTTTAGAAAGAGGATTACTCTTTGGAGAGTTCTTAAACAAGTTGAAAAGGCAAAAATTGACCAACATTTCATTATTTATTCAAAACTGAAAAATGAGTTGCATAAGCATCGTATTTATAGAGAAAATTAAGATTAACCCTAACCCTGGCCCTAGCTTGTATGTCAAGCTTCTTAAAAACTCTTTAATTAAATAATGACATTTGTCAAGTCATGAATGTAGAGGATCCTCTCTATTTGCAAGGTGACATGTGGCAAGGAGCATGAGAAGCATGTGTAAGCACCACCTAAGCCTTAGACACCACTTTAACCCTAGCTCATACCCTAGGCATTAGCTCTCTCTCTTAGGATTAGGGTTTGACCCAAATACAAGACCTAAAAATTCAAGACATCCTATACTACCTTGGCTCAAAATATAAGGCCCAAAATAAATTTTACACTACTCTATATAAATTTTACAAATAGAGGTTTTATAATCTTAAAGCTCTAAAGTCTCTTGAGTAATCTTCTTCAATTTTAAACTTGAGTCAAAAAGTTTATTTTGAAGTCTAAACAAGTCCAATTAGATCTAATCTATTGTTAAACTCTTGATCAAGACTTTAGCTCAATGACCTCATATTCGTGTTTGCAATTGCATCACTCTAATATAAATGAATTAATGTAAACTAATTATATAAACTTCAACTCCTTAACATATGATATGCTATCAAGAAAATATTCCTCTAAAAACTTTTCTATAAAAAAATTATCCCATAAAAGGACATCCTCTCCAACACTTAACATTCATCCTAATCCACCAAAAGTCAATCTCTTATATCAACAAATAAATAATATATAATTTTTTTTCTCTAGACACTAAACCACATCAAATATCTTTTCAGTGCCTTGGATCCGTTGATTTGCATGATCTGGAGCTAATTACTCATTGTATTTAGAACATCTATGTCTCATAAATTTATTTAGTCTATTATATGAGTGATAAATTTATTTAGTCTATCATATGAGTGACAATAACTTGGAGATGTATCCCTATTGTTCTATAAATGTAGTCTAATATTATTGTTTCATGGTGACAGTTTGCTGTTACAAGACTTTGACCATCATTTCAATGATTGTTGATATAGGTGAAATATTTACGATGACAAGAAAAATAAAATACCTACATATTATCCTAAAAAAAATTAAATTAAAAAACCCTTTATAATATTTTAATCTAATTATTTTATCAACACTCAGAGTTAATTTCTTTTTCGCACTTATTCTCGACGTTTCTTTATCAAAGATTCTATATACTTTAATAGCACTAATTTATCATCTTAACAAATATATTACAACAAAATATATAACTAATAATACATATTATACTAGTCACATATACAATCATTCTAAAAAGTATCGTTTGGAAAAGAATATATATATATATATATATATATATATATATATATATATATATATATATATATATATATATATTATCTATTTAAAATTGTATCTTTAAATAATATTTGAGGTTTTTGAATTTCTTAAAAATAAACTTAAATAAGAAAAAGAAATCAACTTGATTTCTAAAATATTAAAAGATTAGTTTGTATGATACGTCTCTTACAGGAAACACTTTTTGCGTGTTTATAGTTTCAAAGTTTATCTTAAAAATAAACATGCCTTAATCTTTGATTAGGGTCTCACTGTTATTGATTAATAAATTGACTTGGAGTGAATTCAATCTAACGAAAAGGTAACGCATATGCCATCTGTTACCTGATAAAGTCAACAATTATGGTGACAGTGCAAGTTGTTGAACAAAAATAACAGTTACCATTAATAATTGCAAAACATGATTATCTAAACTCATTACACAAAATAATGGTCTATGATTCGAACAAGACAAAATTACAATCGTTGTCACACCTCCGGTATATTGTCTACTATGTAGAGTGCAATTAAAAAATAAAAAAATATATAAAATTTATTATTTTGGTAATTATCGTTCAAAACCTTCGTTCCTTTTGCATTAAGAAAACTTTATATACATACATTTCGAATACATCCAAGAACTTATTTCAATAATTGCCAACATCTTTTTAAAATTATAATTATCTTCTATGTACCACTGTTCTAAGAACTTATTATGCACACAAATCTCTGCATTGTAGGGAGTAAGGAATATACGAGGAAACTTAAAAATTATAAAAAAAGTCATTTATCTTTGAAATTGTAAAGAATATATAAAAGGAAAATAAAATAAAATGTTCTCACCGATACACTTGGATAAAAACAATTGAGGAACAACGAACGAAAATAAAGTTAAGAGTTTACTTGAAAAATTATAAAATGTTATCATTTTATATATTACATGTGATTTAGATACCATATATAATTATGACATGATGAAATTTATAGAATTCTAAAATTTTTTTACATATGTTTACCATGGTCATAAATTTAATTTAAATAAAATCTAATTTTAATTATATTTAATATAATTATCTTAAAAATGGAGGAACTAAGAAAAGAAAAGAAAGAAGAAAAGGAGGCCCACACAGCACACAGCACACAGCACTCATCAGTGACCACCGAATACCAATAATTGATCATTCTCCTCCTAATCCCTTCTGTATACAAGCTGTCACCCTTTCTTCTCTCTCTCTCTCTCTCTCTGCCAATCCCAAAACCCATTTCACTCACCCCTCCCTCTCCAACCCAACCAAGAAACAATGTTCTCACACCCTTAAAACCTCCACAAATCACGCACCCAAACACCCACCAGTTATGCTTTCCCTCGCTCCACCCTTCTTCCTCCTTCTCCTCTCTCTCGTTTCTCCTTCCGCCTCTCTCTGCCACCTCACCAATGCCACCACCATCTACCAGGTCCTCACCGACTACGGCCTGCCCATGGGCCTCTTCCCCAAGGGCGTCCGCGACTTCGCCCTCGCCCAGGACGGCACCTTCTGGGTCCACCTCGACGAGGCCTGCAACGCCAAGTTCGAGAACGAGCTGCATTACGAGCGCAACGTCTCCGGCCACCTCAGCTGCGGCATGATCGACGCCCTCTCCGGCCTCCAGGCCCAGGATCTCTTCCTCTGGCTCGAGGTCATGAGCATCCGCGTCGACCTCCCTACCTCCGGCCTCATCTACTTCGACGTCGGCGCCGCCTCCAAGCGCTTCTCTCTCTCGCTCTTCGAAACGCCCCCCGAATGCGTCGCCGTTCGCTCCAAACAACACCACACCCCTTCTTCCCAGGTTTCACTCTCTCTTCTCCTTTTCTCTTGTTTCAATCCTTTTATCTCGCAAATCAGTTTCAGAGGATCCAGTTAGAACTAATTCCGAATTCTTACATGTTTGTAGTGTTTGTGATTGTTCTTGGGTTTATTAGACAATTGGGTATTCAGTCATTGTCCGGTTATCCACCGATAACGTGGAGTTGACTTGGGGATAAACCTAATTTTGTTGGGTTTGGAGTGGAGGTTCTAGAAAGACTGTAACTTCAGAAGTGGGAGTTGCATTTGTCGGGAATTTTCTGTAATTGTGAGGATTGTGACGAGGTTGTGGTGGAATAATTGAAATCTTGTGTTTGTTTTTTCTTGGGTTGTTGTTGGGATGACAAAAGAGATGGTGTTATTGTCTGAATTTCGTTATTGTCTGAATTTCGTTATTGTGGTTTAGTTTGGAGGGTGGTTGTATTGATGCTGTTAGTTCTGGGAACCGTTTCTTTCTGGTGATTAAGTAGGTCCACGTGGAGGATGGGATGATGTGTTGAGTGGTTTTGATCTTTCATTTGTCTCCTCTTTTGTCTATTGGTGGAGTTGTGGTTTTGTTGCGATCTTTGGTGTTGGGAGACAAATATGGTTGATGCGGCTGCAGTGGCTCTTACAGAGACTCAAAAGGCATAATGTTGCGGCCATGATTATGCAGACTGGTTTCTAAAACTGAGGTGTGATTTATTTTGTAAAATATTATTTTTTATTTTAAAAAGCTTAAGAAAAACAAATATCGACACCAAGCTCATGCCTCACCACATGCAATGTCACAACAACTGAACTGGGACCACAGAACAGAAGAGGATGGAAAGACATTTCCCAGCTGTTTTTGTTTTCTGAAAAGCTTTGTTTTGGAAACAACTTTCAAGACTTAGTTGGTTTTGGATGAAAAATGATTGTTAAATAACGTGGAATTGTTTTGACAGAAAACAATTTTTATAATTAAAAACTGAGAAGGAAATCAAGCACGTCCTAAAGCTTAAGTTTGGATGCTCTTTGTTTTTCTGTTAAGAAAAAGTTGATTGTGATGAAGTTGTTTTATCAGTTTGTCTTATTCTGTGGCATCACTTGTGTGCTTGTTCTTTATGTATCCCTATGGTTCATGGCCTTTTGTGAATTGGTTGATGAATGTATGTAGTTGCATACAGATTGTGAGCATGCTATGAATCTTGATGTTCTATTTTGAGGCAATGGGCTAAAAGCTCTGCTGCTTGATTTCTCTTTCATATGCAGCAGGGACAGGGTCAATCTGGGAGGCTTCGGTATAAGCTTGATCAGGGAACCTCTGGAAGAGATGTTTTATAGAGTATGGAGCGTGCAGAAAATGGTGAATGGAGTTTTTCTCTAGCATGATCATCATGGGTTCTCCAATCAGATTGTATACCTTCGGAGAGTATAAATTAATAGGTCCACTGATTTGGACCTGTTGTGTTGTTTGTGTTATCTCCTCATATAGTGCAGAGTTAGTGTTGTAGAAGCAATCCGAGTATCTTCGTAATTTATTGATTCATAGGTTCTTATAAAGAGGAAAGCAACTGAGATAAGTTTCCTGAATCCGTTTCTCGTTGAGAAGATGGTGGTAATGGAGCATTTGGTTGATACGGGTTCAGGTGAAAACTTTGCGATGATTTTTGTATCATGTCACATGTTATTGTATCATATATAATACTGGGGGTGTTTAGTTGAATCAAATTTATGATATTAATTCAAAATTGATAGATTCTTATACACTTTTGATATGAAAATTTATGATTAGCGTTTGCATAATATGGCTTTTATTGATAAAAATTTATCCATTACTTGTAGATTATGTGTGCTACTATTATTGGCCTCTGTCATGGTGTTATAATTTATAAGCATGAACTATTCAACATGTTTGCCGTCCTACCGTAACTTTGTGCAGTGTAATACCATTAATGATTGAATTTTTTAGACTATTATTGGAGATGCAAATTGAGTACGTTTTGTGTTTATTAGATGTCTGTTTGGTAAGCTTGTGTTACTTCTAGCCTCGAAGGACTTATCTTTTATCTTCATTTGCTCATGGATAACTTTATTCCAAAGAGGTTTTGAGTAACACGTATTTTTCTGATGTGGGCGAGGGGGTTGTTTAGGGCTGACATGTTCGAAAGAAAAAAAAAATGATTTTAGGTCTATTCTGCCCTTCCTTTATACTGAAACAATGCAAGGACAAGACTATTTGGTAGTGTGGCATATATACCCTGCCAGTGTATTCTTGTTGCTTGTTCCTCTAGTCCTACAATTATGCTATTGTGAACCTTCATATGCAGTAGACATTCAGTAAATGCAAAAAATTATAGTTTGTACTCAGTTTGGTATTGACTATTAATGAAGGTTAATGTGCGGTAATTTGGTTCCCTGCGAGTATACTGTTGAGGACAATGAAGAATTGGTTTTTCATTTTTGAGAAGGATAACTTGGTCACGTGTTTATATATTATTGGTAACTTAGTGAAAGTCACTCAGGTGATTATTTCGAGTACTATAGACAGCTCCTTCAGCCCTGCCAGAAAATTAAAACTTGTTACACGGAACATAAGAGAACTCTTAACATATATATATATATATATATATATAAATATATATATATATATATATATATATATATATATATATAATAGAAAATGTAAAACAAAATAAAGGAAACCAGACAATGCTGGAGTGCAATGAGAAAACAGACAAACAAACGATGCACTGAGCAAACTAACGAGTTGCTAAGTGAGTCATGTAGAAAAGGATTTTCTTTTTCTGCTGAATTTTGAGAGTCCTCCTCCCAAGTTGGGAATGGGTATTAAACATTCTCAACTTGGAAAGGTATTGAACATTCTCAACTTGGAACACGGATTATATAATGCAAAAGGAGGAACAACTTTAGTTAAGATGTGTTGAAGATTGGAATATATGAGTAGAAGTTTGATAAGACCTTGATAAAGTTCCTCTTTCACTATGTGTTTGGTTTGTTCATTAAAGACTCGATTTGAAACAATTTGAATGACAGACTCATTATCATAATAAAAAAGAATGGTTGTACGTTATATACTTGAAGATCTTGTATGAGATAAGTGAGTTGTTAAACTTCACAAGTGATATACTTAAAGATCTTGTATGAGATAAGTGAGTTGTTAAACTTCCCAAGTAGTGGAAGCAATAACTTTATACTTAATTTCTGAAGAACAATTGGTTGCATCTTTGGCTTCTAAGATATAGGATTATGACCGAGATAAATTATGTGGCCACTAATAGAATGACAACGACTGAAGTTTTTGAATTGAATTTCACTTTTAGCAACAAGAAAGATTTCTTGTCTTGGAGCTTGTTTGAGATACCAAAGAATACACAAAGAAGACTAATGATGATGAATAGTATAGTGACAACAAACTGGCTTAAATGGTGAACAACATGTGTGATGTCTAGCCGAGTGTTGGTGAGATAGATAAGTCTTCCTATAAGTCCTCTACAAGAAGGATTGTTAAGAGGTTTCACTGTGCTAGAACTAGTGCGATTGGAGAAATTCACGAGTATAGAAACTAGTACAAAGGCGTTCATTCCTATTTTAGTAAGAAGATAAAGTGTATATTTCCTCTAACACAAATGTATTCCTTTGCTACTTGTCCCCTCAAAACCAAAAAATATGTTTACTCATTTTTGATCTTGAAGGTTTGAGAAGGTAAAGAAGTAATGTTATTTATTTCATAAATGTCATTGCCTATTAGAATGACATTTATGTTGTTATTTTTAAACAAAAAAATTTAGAAATAAAGCATCATCAACAGAAGTTTGTTTGAACTTATGAGAGAAAAAGATTAGAAAGTTTGGCATACCATTGTTGACTTGTTTAATCCTAAAAAGGGATTTGTGTGAATGACAAACTTGATTTTCTTTGTTATGTTTTAAACCTGGGGGAATTTTCATGTAAATTTCTTTATGCAAATCTCTATATAGGAAAGCATTATTAACATCAAATTGTTTAAGATGTCAATTATGTATAATTGTTAAAGATAACACATGTCTAATATTGGTCAATTTAGCTACAAGGTAAAATGTATCAATAAAATCCAATCCTTCTAATTGAGTATAACATTTTGCCATAAGACGAGCTTTATACCTATATAATACCATCAACATTATACTTAACCTTATATACCCATTTGCAACCAACGACAAATTTGTTTTTAGGCAAAAATGTGATAGTCCAAGTTTTATTCTTTCCCAAAGCTGCAATCTCTTCATCCATTGTCTTGCTTCATTCTTCTTGTTGAGAGGCAACTTCATAACTCTCTAGCTTGGAATTAACATCATTTGAGAGAATAAACTACTTAAAGGTAGGTGAAAGTCTAGCAAGAGATACAAAAAACATAATGGAATATTTGACTTTATTGTTACTGTCACAAAAGGAAAGAGTAATCTAAAAATCATGGAGATATGCAGGATAACCTTAATCTTAGTGGATCTTAAAAGAACAAATTGATCAATAACATGATTAATATTATCTAGTATCTCCTGTCTCATTTTCATCAACATTTTGATCACTAAGAATCTCAATGTTACTATTAGTTTCTTTAAGAAAATCACTAGTCAATTTAACTTCATCACTATAATAAATAGGTAGAAGAGTATGCAAAGAATTCCTATTTTCCTCAAAAGATTGATCTTTATAAAAGATAACATTCTGAGAAACATTAACATATGAGATTGAAGATCATAAACACAAGTGTTTGGTTTAAAACCAAGAAAAATTCTAGCCTTAATACGAAGGTCAAGTTTTTTTCCAATTAGCAGTGATAATAGACATGTAATACAAACATCCAAACACACGAATTTGAGTCAGATCAAATGCATTATTATATAATTTTTCAAAAAAATAAAGATTTTTTTAGAAAATGAGTGAAAATACAATTTATCAAATGAACTACATAATTCCAAAATTGCATAAAGAAATGAGACTGAAAAATTAATGCACAAGTGACATTGGTGTTTCAATGCAACTTGTTTGAGTGTAATCCTTTTAGTATTAAAATAATTTTTCATATCAAACTCAAATTCATTAGCAGGCTTTATGGCTTTAACATATTTACAAAATTGAGATTCTACAAAAGCAATGAAATTAATAAGTGTATACGAGTTTCAGTCTTATTTTTTGTGAGATAAAATCAAATATATCGAGTATGATCATCAACTATAATAAGGAAATATTTATCATCGTTTAAAGAAGAATTGAACATGGATCTCAAATATCAGCATGAATCAAATAAAAAAACTATGCACGAGGAACATTATGAGAAAAAAGACAATTTCTTTTGTTTTTCAAAATGAAAAATATCATATTTAACAGATTCAGTTAAATATATATAAGGATATTTCGGTTTGATAATAGCAATCCTCTTAGTAAAAGGATGGCCAAGCGGAACATGCCAAATGTTATCTTTTACAAAATTACAAGGAGGAACAACATAATAAACTTTCACCGATTGAATTTTAAGCACATAAAGACCAACATTATTGTCAGCTAAACCATCCCCATTTTGGTTTTTTGATCTTGGACACATAAATCTGAAGTAACGGTAACTTCATAATTAAGACCAGAAACCAATTTAGAAATAAAAAAAATCAAATTGTATGCAAAACTGAGAACATATAAAACATCTTTAATCAATAAAATAACACTAAATTTAACAATCCCAACATGAGTGGCCATAACCTTAGATCCATTAGGTAGGCTAACAACTATATGTTGTATTTGCTTATAAGAAATAAAATTTAAAAGGGAAGTAACACATGAATTGATTATCTAGATGGTTAAAACTTCTCTCTTAAAGGAGTTAATAAAGATAAATCTTGTTGTGTGTTGCAAGAAGTGATGGAACCAATCTGGTTAATCATAGATAAAGCTTTATTATTGTTGATATTTGATTCCTACAAGAGAGTCATCAATGTTTGATATTGTTGTCGTAACAATAAAATATCTTGATCTCCCTATTTGTAAAGATTCAATTTTTAATTTCTTTTTAGTGTTAAAATTGTTAATATTCTTACCATTGTAAAACATGTGTTAAGAAGAAAAATTGTGTTTCTTGTAAAAAATATCAATAGTATGTCTATTCTTACCATAACAAATATAATTTTTTTTTTGTTATATTGCTAGTATTCTTGCTTTCAAAGTTTAAAAGAAAATCATATTTTCTAGAATATATATGGTCATTTATATTATAATGAAAACATGTTATAATAGTAATAGCATTAATTTTAGGTTCTCTTAAAAGAAAAAAAAGTATTTTCAACAACCATTTTTCTTGTTGAACAACATAGAAAAAATTAATAATTGAAAAAATAGGATTTATAAAAAGAACGCCTTGCTTGACATTGTTATCTATTTACATAATAAAAAGAATCTATCTATTTTGATAAAAATGATGCAATATTATACCACTTTCGGTAAAAAAAGGTAAAAAGTTAAATACCTTAAGATAATAATAATTTAAATGTCATTGTTCTAAATCATTATTTTCATGACTGTGGCTACAACATGTGCCCTAGATTTAGTTGGTAAGAAAGGACCAAAAGGATAAATTACAAATAAACTATGTTGTTGGTTACGAGATATAAAGATATTAACGGGTTTTGTTTTATTAATATGAAATCTCTTCTACTTTTCCTTCTTCTGACGAAAAGATCTTTGAACTTTGGGTATGTTCCATATCTTTTTTGCACGTTCTTTCTTTTGTTACTTTCACACTTTTCATTTTATTAACATGACATTTTATCCGACAATTTGGTTATTTGAGTTGAACTTGAATGAGATTATGCACCACGTGATGCAAAAGTTCCTTAGGTCAAGCTGAATAGAATAGAGGAGGTTGAAGAAGTTACATAAAGATGTGTTGGGTCTGCATCATTAGAATTATTTTGGTACCTTTTTCTCCACCCAACTATTATAATTATGCAAAGCCATTCTAGACGATAGGCATGTTTTCTCTCCACCAATCTTTGATCATTATGCAAATGCATTCATTCTATAGGATAGACACGTTGAAATCCGAGACAAGAAAACATTTTTTTCCCTTCAAATTGATCTACCTTTACTTTATTCTTTTTAAGAGAATAATTAAGGCAAATTAAGATGTTAATTACGTCTTTTAATTTCTTTAAAATTAGCGAGTTTCATTTACTTCTTAATTTTTGAAAATATTGAAATTTTGATTTTAATCTCTATTATAATATGGAACTCGTTAACTAGTTTATGCCGTTAACATGAGATTAAGTGATCACATTCATTAGTACCTGTGTCCCAATGTCATTGATACCTTAAAAGCATTTTTAAATTTCTAAAAAAATATTATCCATTTATCTTAAGTAAACTTTAAAAACCAGAACAATATCAAATTAAAAAAAAAATTATATGACCAACACCTAAATTTGTTCATAACTTAGATTAAGTACATATTTCAGTGCTTTTAACCTTATGAAACTCATTTTATTATGCAATCTTGCCAAAATATTTCTGATAAACAACAAAAAAACTGTGAACTATAGAAAAAAAAAATGTATTGATCTATGGAATGGATATTTTATAGTGGGGCAGCTTTTTGTGGTGTGCAAAAGGGCCTAGCTAGGGAATAGACTATGGTATTAAAACTATCACAAGGGAAATTGTTGAAGTAAACACTTTGAAAGAAAGTCACGAAATGAAGAAAAATATGGTTCAAAGTATCAACAAAATGATTGGTTTCTTTTATTTATATATATATATATACTCCAAGAAGAAACTTCAATCCACTATGACTAGCATGAAAAATGGAGAATCTCCTTAATCAATTTGATGGCTGTTTGGGAATCTGATTCAACAAGGATATGTTTCACTTCCTTTTCTGCTATAGTTGTAATTCTCAAGATTATTTTCAAAGTTCACCTTGAACAACCTACACCAAACATATCCACTTGTCACAAAAAAGATAATTCAAGATATTCAGAAATCATAATAATATAATTCGACCAAATAAGGTGGAGTTCAACTAAATTGAACACACTTATGTAATAATTAATTGGATAGTAAATATTTAATAATTAATTATATAGTTTATTTATTTTAAATATTTTTTCACTTTAGTCCAGGTTAAAAAAAGTTTATAAATATATCAATATAATAAAAAGTATTTACTGAATTTCTATATTTATAATTTCTTTTAATTTCATTGACTTGAAATTTAGAAAATATTCTGCTGATAAATCTATTCTCATAATCTCAATAACCTTCACTACAATATTTAAAAATCACAACTCTTACTAGTCATATTACATTTTAATAAAAAAAAATATTTTTATTTGCAATTTTCTTACAGGTGAAATGGTGTTATCTAAACAAAATATTTAAATGTAGTTGGTTGAATCTCTCAGACAGTTGTAAAAGTTTCCTATTCAGACGCATGTTTAAAATCTGGTTTAATTAGTAGTAAACACTCTGTATCCAAGGACGTATCGATCTTGTCGAAACAATATACTCACCAATATCTATGTAAATATATTTTTTTATACTCAAACAAAATTATATTATAAAATATTAATACAAATAAAATTAGGCTTTTACAAAAATAAATTCAAATAATTATATGACAAAGTATAAATTTAAATATAATTAAATTATTTAAAAAATAATAATTCATAAGTCTGAATAAAAAACATTATTTTATAAAATCTAAATAACTTTAATGCTTTTTTTTTCTTTAGTTATTTTATTATTAAAAAATATTTAATTAAAAATTAGTAACAATAACCATTGTAATTAGTATGTCGGAATTGGATACTATGATAACCATACTTTCTCCATTAATAAAAGTGCATAATTAAAATACATGTATCCATTATTCATGGATAAGGTACCTATTTAATACTTATTTAGTCAATTCTTTGAAATAATTGACAAAAAATGAATTAAGAGTCTTAACTTTGATTTATGCACTTAAAATAAATCTTAATTAATGAAAAATAAGATAGGACCTTCAAAATTACATATGGAATCCCCCTACAAATTTCTTAGAAAATTTACTTTTGGTAAACTGTTTAACTGTTGACTAGAATTAAACAGACTAAAAATTATGATTAAATTGACTAGACAATTGGAGTCTAAAAATTTTCAAACACTTAATTTAATAAAAATAATTTATTAAATACTATATAAACCACTTAATTAAAGAATTAAACCTAATTAGTCAAGATTAAATCAGATTGGATGTTTTATTTTCCAAGTTTACAGACACGACAAATACCAAATGAAAGCATTTCCTTAGAGAACCCTCTCTACCCTAGTTGGAAGTCCACTTGAACTCAAAGGAAAAGAAAATTTTCCTTTTTTCCATTCTCTCTTTGAAATAGTTGTACCTTTCCATTTCTGTTCCACCTTTCTAAATTTTCTCCTCCTATCTAAACTTTTTCATCCCTATCTCTAACCCATCACCTTGGAGCTCGAGTCTTCAACTTTAGAGACCAAGGGTTTAACCTTTCATATTCTCCATTGAAATAGCAACCAAGGTACGATGAGCATTTCCCATCTCCTAGACTCTCTCCTTGTCCTACACACCCTCTTCCTTGCATTTTTTTGTAATGGGTTCCTATGTTGATGATTATTCTTGGTGTTTTAACTTTGTTCATGATTCCATGGCAAAGAGAAGTTATTTGTTATTTTGATGTTGTTATCTCTTTTGGTACATTGAAAACTTTATTTTACAGGGTTTATGTTGCCCATTAGCTCTAAAGTTTCCATAGTTGTGTTGGTTTGTTCTAGAGCAGTACACCAATGTAATGAGATTATGATGTAACGTTGGCTTAACATTGTAAGGATTCCTATAAGAATTCAAGAGATGGACCTCATAATGGAAGACTTATGGACTCAAAAGAACATTTGGAATATTTAAAAACTAACAAAACTACTAAAATGTGGATTCCTTCTTCCTGCACCTCCATAAAATCTTATATTTATCAAAAAATCATTGTAAAAAAGAAAAAAAAAACCGTAAGTGCCTTTTGGTGAGTGGGTAGCGTAGTTGAATTTATATTGTGGATTATGTAATTCGAGAAATTACTGGATTATAAAATTTGAAACTTTTTTTATTGAAAATTATAGTTTTGGATTAACCTATTCCGGAACATATTGGTGACTTCTAGATTAGTTTAATATGAAACAGAGAAATATATTTCAAATTATATTTTTTGATTTTTAATCTAGAAGTTTTCTTTTTATTCTAGATTGGATTAATTTAAAAAAAATGTATTTTGAATAAAGATAGGGAAATAAATCTTTTTTTTTGTTTTTCTTCTATTTTCTATTGTGTTGTTTCTTTTTCTCAATATTCTATGCTCTTTTTTTCGTCCCTTTTTTTTTTCAGTCAATGATTTTCCTTTATCTTTTCTCCTCTTTTAATGAGTGGGTTTTTATTAAGTAAGAGTATGTACCGTTATGAGATAAGTGATTTATTGGAAGATAGGAATATGGAGAGTGGGAAAGAATGACTTTTTTTTTTTCTTGTTCCTTATTATTATTTTTTATTTTTATTTATTATTTATTATTAGGAAGTGTAGGTGAAGTGGTAAACAAAAACACTTCATAACAGATTTAAAGTTACTATTTTATATTTATTATTTTTATTTTATTCTCTGAAGAGTTAAGAGTGAGAAAAATCAAGGATTAAGAACTTAGGAATAGTTTGAAAATTGACTCATTTTTATTATTATTATTATTATTATTATTATTATTATTATTATTAATTATTTTTGTTTATTTATTGGATAAATTCAAACCTTTTTTTATATTTTATTTTTTTACAAAAACCTAAAATAATCAAGTATATTTTTAGTTTATTATTTTTTCATTTTTTATTTCTGTTGTTTTTTTATATTTATGTATTTTTTATTATTTTAAACAAAATATAAGAACTTTCTTTTTTATTTTATACATTTTTCTTAGCACATATTTTTATTTATTTGAACAAAATTGGGTGTTTGACATTACCAAATTAAATTTTAGTTGATAAATAATCATAAATAGAAGAAGTAATGATTGCATTTAGTGACCAATTAAGTCAAGATAACTGGTATATAACATTATCCACTAAAATTTTAGTGAACTATATTATTAGTTACCAATTAACAATAATTTCATTTGGTCTCTAAGTAGTTTTTTCCTTGTAGTGTACTACAAGACATTTGAAGTATCTAAGATCCCAAGTTCAACAAGTGTTTTTTAGTTTCAACAAATTGAATTTTACAATCACCATTACTCACATGATCTCTTATGAAATGGTTGCGAATTTCAATATGTTTTGTTTGAGAGGTTGCACATGATTCTTAGTCAAGTTTATAGCACTTATATTATCACACTTTAAAGGCACTTTCGAAAGTTTAAGGTTATAGTCACTTAGCTTCTGTTTTAACCATACGATTTGAGTGCAATAGCTCCCTACAACTATGTATTCAACTTCAATTGTTGATAGTGCAATATATGCTTGCTTCTTGTTATGTCATGAGATTAAGCTAGATCCTAGCAGATAAAACGTTTCACTAGTTCTTTTCTATCTAGCTTGCACTCAGCAAAGTTTGAATCTAAATAGTCAGTTAAGTTCAAGTTAAGTTTATTGAGGATTCTCTTGGATACCACAAACCAGCATTGATGGTTTCCTTCAAGTATTTTAGAATTCTCTTTTCACACATTTTCTTATCAAATCCACTTAAATTCACTCTTTTAAATTTACTCCCTCAACCAAATAAAGGATAAGTATGCTTATGTTATAATTATCTTTGAAAATAGTGACTAATTTTTTTAAAGAAACATTCTTGCATTTTATCAAAATAGTCTTGTAGTATCCACACATTAAGGTCTCCTTCTAATTTGAAGTGTGTATTGTCTCTTTGGGTTTGGGTTGAGTTTGATGTTTCATGAGACTTTCTGTAATCCTCGTGAGCTTAGGTCTAATGTTTCATTAGACTTCCTTATTTCTCTTGACGTTGAGTACTTTATTACATTTACACTTGTATGTATTTTTCATGTATTACATTTATTAGGAACACCAATTTTTATTTTTATTTATATTAAAAAATAATTAGAGACTAAAATATTCTTTGTGGGTCTAGTGTTTGTCCTAAAATCAGTTTTTTTTTTTTTTTTTCTTTTTCTAAACACCAAACGCTACAATAGTCCAATAATAGTAATACGTCAGAAAAAATAAAATGAATAGAAGAGTATAGTCCACATGCATTTTTTTATATAGACTTATATATAGACATATAGATGCCGTGATATAACGAACTACTTCTCTAACTTTCAAGTAAGGGAATGTCCCACGATCTTTGTCCTTTGTAAACATTATTGTATATATAAGATCTTTGGTATTTTCAATTTTTTGTAATCTAACTGACGTCCAAATATTTCATGTCCATAGAAAATACACATGAAATAAATTTAGAAAATTATGTAAAAAATAATCATCATCCATTTTAACACTGTAGATTATATTCTTTCCCTTTTCTTTATTCTTCTTCGTTTAGAAGGAGACGTGGAAGAAATGAAAATAATATTAATAGGCATTCCTCTTTCTTTTCCTTTAGTATTCAATTCCTGAACGAACAAATTGTGAAATTAATTATCTCGAGTGAAAATAGATTTGGTCAAATTTTCCTTGAATAAGTTTACAGACTTAAAAAAGTTAGCACCTAAATTTGACTTATTATTTTTATGTATTTCTATTTTTTTTTTCAAATTCATTTTAAGGTCTGAATTAACGTTGTAATCCTATTGGGGGTTTACTAAAAAGGAGGGTTTATCATAATAACGATTCAAAAATACCCCCCATAATATTGTTAAATATCTTTAGCTCATTGTAAATTGTAATATTGAAAAATTTTAAACATAATAAAATTGAGCATTCCCTGCAAAAGAGAGCTTGACTACAACACAACCCTGGATGAAAGATCTTAGGTTCATACAATTAAGAAAAGCACAGAAAGAGACAGAGAAAACTGTTAATTGCTGTTAATTGGTAGATGGTCTATAACATTGTTTGAGTCTATGTACAGAAGTGTACCGATTGGCAGCCAGGTAACAATTGGTAGTATCTATGCAATCTATACCTCCGTTACTATGTAATAATTTCTCAAGTAATGTTACAGTGTAACTGATGAAACTTCTTTCTTGCTGATTCGTGTGACTAACCTATACTCTTGAATTTTTCCTATGGATTTTCCTTCCCTATCCATCTCTAATTGATACCACAGGATCAAATTTATCAAGTTTCCAGCTTCCAACTGAAGCTTAAAAATAAATAAGCCCCAATGACATGCATCAGAAACAAAAAGTTATGTTTTAAGAGCAGAATTGGTTCTCTGTAAAGGAAATGGTAACAGGTTTCTAATTACAAAGCCACTTCCCCAAAAAGAGGCAAGACAGAGACCCATTATAGCCATAGCAATGACAGAACACGCAGGAGGAACTGCCTGACTACTATCCAAAAATTGGGCTGCAAGAAGGCCTGCAAGGGTGGAACTCTGCATTCCACTGCATAGTGATATGGTTCTGCTCACCTGTTCCTCTTGCCTGTGACAGCATTTATTGTATTAGTCAATTTGAAATATGTCACAAAGTAAAATATTTCTTGGTCTTAACAAGTTTTTACTTATGCATCTTCAGAATAAAAGTTACTTCAAGAATATTATGTTAGATGACACACTTCGAAGATCAGTCAAAGCAATAAATCTCAGTCAGAAACATAATAGTTTCTAAATGGAGAAATGTCTACTTTATGCATCATTACTATTTTATTTAAGTTCTTTGATAACAAATCAACTTCGATATGGAACAGCTTAATGAAAAATAAAACAAAACCGTTCAATTTAAACAGACCAATAGATGTAATCATATACATATAACCAGGCAGAATATGCTTTCCGAAGGAATTTAACTCTAAAGCCCTTCATGAAAACATATACAAGGTTGTTTGGATACAGAATTATAAGAACTTTCGAAAGCTTCTTTATTAGAAAAAAAATTCTATATTTCAGTAAATAAGCTCTTAAAAACACTTCTAGCTAGTATCCAAACATGTCACGTGTCGATTTCACAATACCAATTTCAATTTTCATCATAACATCTATTTTGCCAATTAGAAGTTTGGATGGCCAGGTCCTAAAAATTAGCAAAGCCATAATAACTAACTAGTTGCAGAAGAAAGGGCACCAGATGGACACACATACCTCAACGGTGGAATCTTGGAGAACCAATACCCTAAAGTGAAGGCAGCAATATGGAATGTTAATACTGGAAAAACCAATCGGAGACCTTCGCCTGACAAAATTTGACTCCTGTTTAAAGCTAGAGGGCTGCCGATGCACAGTGAAGTACAAATCATAGCAACAAAGGGCATCACAGGTTGAAGAACAGATACAACTGGCTTTGCATATGTATTGAGGAGAAGACCAAGGGTCACCGGAACAAGAACAACCTGTCAAATATTTACAATTAAACCGTCATCAAATCAACTGCAAGTATAATATCACAGAAGCACTCACTAGTCTCTACACACCTGCAGAATTGACTTTGACATGGCAACTGCATCAACTGGCACCACTGAACCTATCAGAAGACCAGTTAACAGAGGTGTAACAACAACTGATGCAATTGTGGTATAGCTTGTGAGAAGAATGCCCAGGGCTACATCCCCTTTGCTTAAAAAGTTTGCATAGCTGGATAGCTGAGCCCCAGAAACACAAGCTGTGAGGACAAAACCTGCATAAAACATCCTAGACAAACCAAAAGCCTTCGCAACGAAGACCCCAAGAATAGGCTTAAGCACATATTGCGCAATTAACCCAACGGTAAGTGGTAAAGGTCTGCAGCAAAATGAAAATAATGAACATTGGAACAAGCTCCATGACTTCACGTGTTGCCAAATTAAGCAGCAAACAAAGAAAGTAATAACGAAATTCTTACCTCTTAAATGCAAGAGCAAAATCATCTAGCGATAGTCTTATTCCAATAGACAACATAATCCCACCAAGAGCAGGTGCATATAACTCTTTAGATACCCTGCTCAAGTTAAAGCCACTTTCTCAGTTCCTCAGTTTTTATACTATTCCACCATTCATGCTCTCATTGAATAACAAAATAATAAATTCTACCTGGAAAGAGAGAAAAAAAAGAACAACTATAGCAGAAAAATAAAATAACTTTGACTTACTAACACATTCACAGAGAAAGGCCAGAGTACCATTACTAAGGTCCCCACTGCCAATACTATCCTACAAGCCACTAATCAAACACATCATAGCTGTTTCTCAATGTACCACTCAATAATCCTTAATAATTGGAATCCAATAATCAAAATGTAGGGGCAGAAAATTTCCCATGTACACAATAAATAAACTCGTTTTTTATGTGTTTTTAGTGTTATTCTCTGTTAAATAATTGTAATTTCATCTCGAAAATCTAAGCGTAATTAAAAAGGCGCTAAAAGTCAACATGAAATATCAAGGCAAAACTCTAAATAAGTAACAAAGTATAGAACACCATTTAAGTTTTGTCCATAAGCCACCAGTTCAACAACACAAGTCTAATTTCAGAAAAAAAAAATATTTTGAAGCACACAAAAATCCGTAACAAACAGATGGTTAATTATAGCAAGTCGTTAATTAAAACAAAATTACTTCATTAAACAACAAAACAAATATCAATTTTCTTTCCAATAAATAATCTCTTTCTAAGACACTGAATAACAAACAAAAACAGACCAAGAAAAGAAGAAACATGCGGCCTTAAACAAAAGCAACCATGGAGATATTCGTATTAGATTACAGTTGAAAATAAACTTTTTTTCACAAAAATTTAGTTTATAGATAATTAAGAAAGTAACCTTAAACTGAGATAACTAAGGGTAAATTCTTTAAGTGTAAGAGAAACAAATTTTTCCAGTTAAAATCAACTCATCTATAGTTTAAAAAATTAACGATAAAGTAAATTAGGTTATTTCTAAATTAATTTGAATTTGTCTATAAGTGTTTCCTCAAAGAGAGGAGAGAACATAAATTTGTTTATGAAAGAGAAGAAGCTCACCAAGTAAAGGTGGAAGGCTGAGCGAGAGCGGCAACGGCAGTGGCAGCAACAACAACGGGAAGCAATGCGGACAGAAGCTGAGACAAGTCTCTTTCTCTCACTTCGCCAACGGCGTTTCGATTGTCAGCGCCGAAAGAGAGCGACGAGAACTTCCCCGGCTGTCTTCGGAGGAAGCGGAACTCGATTCTGCCGCGGAACTGCGAGGCGGAGCACGCGAAGCTCGACGCCGCGCCACCCATCCGAACGGTCCGCCGTGAAAGGGAGGCGAGGGAGCGCGAGGTAGGTTGGAAGGGTGAGAGGCGGAGGTTTGTGGAACAGGCGATGGGGACCGAGGCCATTGGTGGCGGGCGACGGCGGAGATGGTGCGGCGGCGATGTCAAAACGAGCGGGAGGGAGAAGATGAGGTTATGGGAGAGTTTGGGAGATATGATATGATTGTGAAGGTACGTGAAAGTGAAAGTTAAGCAAAGAAAATTGTGTGATTGTGTAGAATCAGATTATAGTTTTGTGATACATGGCTCAGTTTGTTTTGATCGATGTGGGGCTTAAATAGGTACTGTCTTAAGGGCACATAGGTAACTGTCTCAGTAGTTATTCAACTGTTTTAAGTACAATATAGTAATGCCTAATTCTATGCGTGAAAATAGCAAAAATGGAAATTATTTATATTATTTTGTATTTTATGCACTTTTTACTTTTATTTATTTATTAAATTTAATTAAAATATTTTGTTTCCTATATTTCTAACGAATTCGATTTTAGTATTTTCTAAAAATGTTATTTTATTACTTTAAATGTATCGTGCTAATCAAGATTAGAACTATATCAAACATGTTTTCTTTCCTGGTCAAACGGATCCCTTACCAAATTTATGTTAGTTCAACCTAACTAATATTATAAATGAAAAAAAAAATTAATCTAAATCAACCATGTACCGAATAATGAACCATTTTTGCATGTTTTAAAAGGTAGCATAAATAAATAAATAAATAATAATTTTAGATAAAATTAAAAATAAAAGTTTATTTTAAAATTTTAAGTCATATTAATAAAATTATTTTAAATTTTATATATAAATTATAATGGGTGTATATCCAGTATAAACCTATTTAGACTGCAAGTTAAATGAATTTAATAAAAAAATGGCGTGATTCAATTAACGATTTTTTTGTTTACTTGACTCATTTTGTAAGTTTTTTTGGTTCATTGAACCAAGCTTATTTTGAGAGCTCTATCTAATATAGTGAGTATCATATATATTCTCAAGTGTGATATTCTCTCAATTAATTTTTATAAAAATTCACTTTATATTAAAATATTATTATTAACTAAAACTATTTTAGAAATATGATCATATTCAATAGAAATATCACTAAATGTTTCTTTATTGGGTTTGATGTTAAGAGCAACTCTAAGGAAGTATTCTTCTAGCACATTCAGTGTATAATTATTTTTAAAAGAATATTATTGAAGAGGAATATTGTGGGATCAAGTTTCAATTGCTGGTGGGAGCAAGTGTTTCTCTTCAATAAAATGGTTCACTGCAATAAATTTCATATTTAGTGACAATAAAAGATGCCAATCCAGATGTAATAAATGTGGGTATATGACTCTTTTATATATATATATATATATATATATATATATATATATATATATATATATATATATATATATATATCACTATAATTTATCTAAAAAAATCTTTTAGTTGTAAAAATAAACTTTTTAACATATATCCACAATTATGACATGTATGTATAACTTAGATGTTGTTGCTATAACCTATGTTTAAAATACTTGACAATATAATATTGGTTTATCATTATATTTATTATCGGTGATTCAGTCAATTCAGTCAATTTCAGCTTTGAATCGATACTAAATTGATAATAAAAGAAACAATTATAAAGTATTGATGTGTGGAACATAAATATAAAAAATTTATTTATCTATATTATAAAAGTTAGAATTTATGTTAACTCACACTATGATACTAAAAACATGGTCTTAGGTGAATTATTTAAGTTTATTATGACACTAAAAACATGGTCTTAGGTGAAATATTTAAGTTTATTGCGTGATGGTCTCATGTTTTTTCATGTTTAAAACATTAAAAAAATGTCGAACTACCATTATTATTAAAATGTTCTTATATATTTTATGAGTATATTTTTATTTAATTTAAAATACTTAATCTTGACTTTTTTATACTAATAAATCCATTATTTTAAATAAAATTTAGTCAATCGAAATTATTTAGACTTGAATTAAGATTATTTATTAAATTTTAATTTTAAACATATTTTCTTATTTTTCTTGTTTTTAATTATTTGTATATATTTTATGGGTTTCAAATCTAACCAAATTTTTTTGTAGCAAAGGTATTTTCAAATTTTCTACAAAGATCTATCATTTTTACTTGATTTAGAACAAATCTCTTTTAATTATTAATATTTTTTGAAGCAAATTCAATTATTATGAATTGAATTATTTGAAAAATTAAAGGCACAAATTTAGAACAGAATTTGGAAATAAAAAAATCTAAAATAAATTAGGAGAATGAAAATCTATAATTTTACTATAAATAAGATATTTACAAAATTAATATTTAATGCATAAGGAAATATTTGATAATTTCAAGAATAATATCTTGGTAATTAAATCTAAGTTAATATTGTTAAGAAAAATATATTATAAAAAAAGTTGAAAAAAAGGCACGAAGAAGAGATACTGCTGCATAGCATAAACTTTAATTTTATTTTCTTTTGTAATTCTTTTATTTTCGTCTTTTTTATGGAAGGCTAAACTCATTAATGAATTACGATGTTTTTGTTTAATAAAGTTTTATTTTTTACATTCTGTGTAACAATTGTGATATATTGTTTGTCTTTTTGAAATCTATATTATGGAAAAGTATTTGTTTTTTTTAATTAGAGTTTTTGCTTAATTCACTTAATTTTAGTCTTCTTATACACTAAGTCAATAAATAAAAAAGATATATCTGGTTGAATAGATACTTAGAAATTAAAAATGAAATGAGGTGAGATATTGAATATATAATAAAAGTTTGTTGTGTTGATAATATTATGTTGAATTTGATTGATAGTTGTTTGATTGAGTTCAATTTGAGATGAAAGATAATAATTTTAAAAAAATTAAGGAAAAATTTATTTTTAAATCCTTTATTTTAATTGTCTGCATAACAATCGTCCAAAAATTCATTTCTTTTATTATTATTAGTCTTAATGTAAATAAATTTTGAACCTTGATTGAAAACTACCATAACTCTCCATGAATAATATTTATGAACGTGTAAAATCTAAACTATTTATGACACATATATAATCATATTGAAAAATTAATTTTAGAGACTACTAAAACATAATTGACTTAAAAATAATTTTCATATCATTATTAATATCACTTAATATTCTCAATGTTTGAACACTACTATTAGAATCATTTTGATCACATTGCTATCTACATAAAAAATATATCATTATGAAATATCATATTAATGTTAAATTAATCTGTTTTTATAATGATGACGTTAATCTTTTTTTATAAATGATCAGATGCAATTGTTAGAGTTTATAACTCTTGATCTATAACTCATATAATATCATTAATCTCTTAACTTTTAAAATTGTGCTTGAAGAAAATATACATAATTTTTAACTTCTCTATTTTTTTTTTAAATTTTGTGTTACGTTATAGATTTCTAATTTTGTGTTAAGTTGTAGAACTTTAAGATGAAGTATTTGAACCTACATAGTTGGTAGAAGTTTCTCAAAAACAACATACATATCCTCTTTTTAGGCCTTTTTACTTTCGAATAGATATTATGCTTCCAATATGCTGCAAAGCAAATATCACAAAGAAAGAAAATTACGAGTCAAATTATTTGTTATAAGTGTAAGAGAACTGAACGCTTCATTCAGAATGTCCAAAATAGGATAAAGACAGACAAAAGAAACATTTTAAAAAATATAAAAAAAATATGTTAACATGAGAAGATCTAGATTTATCTAAGAAGATGGAGATGAAGAAGAAGAAGCACAACTCTATCTTATGGCAAGCACAATATTTGAACCACCTTTTGATGATCATATGAAGATGTAAATTTCGCAAACCTTCACTTTCTTATACAAGCATATAATGAATTTCTTCCTACTACCCTTTACTTTCGAAAACTTATATAGAATTTCATAAAAGAATTTAAAAGTTGTGAGAAAAAAAATTGAATATTTTAAAAATCCTATCTAACACTATAGATGATTTTGTTACTAAAAACAAGGAGTTAAGAAAAAACAAAGAAAAATCATGAAAAAAAAATAAAGAATCTAAAGCAAAGTCTCGTAAGTTTGAGTACAAATTTAGAGAATGCAGAAAATGAAAACCGATCTTTACTTTCAAAATCTAAAATTCAGATAAAAGTCTACTGTTTGAGGCTGAAACACTGAGAAAGGTTTAGACTATATTAGAGTGAAACCTCATAAACAAAATCATACACAAGCTTATCATGCATATAGTAGAACACACACACAAAAAAAAAAAAAAAAAAAAAAAAGAGAATTTAAACATATAAAAAATAACAAGAAAGGACTTAAGGCTATCCCTGTACCTTAAGCAAACAAAATACCTCTTACAAATATGCTTTTATGAGTAAAAGAAAAAAAAAATACTTATCATGTTACTTGGACAATGTGTGATTGCGACACATGATAGGAAAAAAAAATATTTCAAGACCTCAAGAAGAAGAAAGAAAAACCAATGACGTTTGGAGAAAAAAAAAAAAAGACAAATCATATATCACAAATATGTACACTTATTTTACTAATATTATTTTAATTTTCAATCTCAAACATAACTTGCTTGACATAACCGATTATGTGATAATAGATACAATATTATTTTTTTATCATGATGAATAGAGGTTGTAACCAGTCTTGATTAAAGAATTGAATCTAGTATTACTCAAATAATTTCTATTATTTCTTTGTTATGCTGATTTTACAAATTAAATATAACTAATACCAATTTCAGTTTTAATTTCTTTTAATTTTTTTTCATTTTAATATTTCTAACTTTGATAAACATTGCTTTCAATTCGTCAAGCATTATCCGAACTACTTTTCTTTCATACGCAAAACATTGTCCAAACAGTAAAATTAAAAGTAACACATTTTAAAATTAAAGATACGAAAGATAAATAGTTTTTTTTTTATAAAAACAAAATTCAACTTTAAAAGTTTTAAAGAGATAAAAAAAAAACATTTGATTTAATTTTACATAAATGGCGAGTCTTGAACGGGCCAGTCCGTTTTATAGGTATAATATAAACACAGAAAAAAAAGGTCCATTTCTTTTTATAATTGCTTAGATTTTGAGTTTTTTACTCCAAGCAATTGCCCCCACAAAATTCTAATTTTGGCCCATCATGGATCAAAGTTTGATCATATCTTACACTTTTCGCCTTACGACTAAGAAGAACAGTAATAAGAAAACTTTAACTTTTGTCTGTGTGAAATATTGTTAATTTTACTAATAATTAATTTCTATGGGGAGATTCAAGTGTTTATTTTGTGTGAACCTTTTTTTTAATAATATTTGTTTATTTATAATTTTGAAACTCAATATATTATTTATGAGAGAAAATAGTCCCCAAAATCAAGAAACAATGATGAAGGTTGTAGTGTCCTGTTAGCAACAGGGAAAACCACGTGTGGGAAGGCTCCATTCTGATTTGTAGGGCAATATGAGGCATTCTTAAGCAATGTGGGCCATCATAATAATAATTCATAGTGCTGTAAATATATATAAAGACTTTTCCTATTCGTTACTATGTGCCAATAAATATTATTTAAATTAATATTAATAGTATGTTTATATATTAAAATGTTTAATTTCTTATTTTAGATACATAGTTGTACAGTTTTGTCTTTTTAGTCCATATATTTATTTATATATAAATAATTTATTTTAATCTTTATGCATATCTTTAATTATGTTGTTATGAGTATAGACCAGAAAGACGGAAAAATATTATGTTTTGGAACACATTAAAATTTCACTAGCAGGACAGGAAAATAATCCTTTCACAATTCCTTTGAAATATACAATTGATAACCTATTTATAATAATAATAAATATAATAATAAGAGAATTGTTAAATGTAAATATAACAAAGAAGATATCAGATTGTTATATGTTCCAATATATTATCTCAACAAAAAACTTGGAAATGAAAAAAAAAAATCGCGTCCAAATAATAAAACAAACATGCTCAAAACAAAAATAGCTATAAAAATTAATATGGTACGCTCAAATTCTCTTTTTTTTTTTCTTTATAATGTAAAAATTTAGTTACCATAAAATTTGAACTGTAGATTTAGTTTTTCTCTTTTTTTTTTTCAAACTAAGCAAGTTTAGATCATCGTTAATATGTTATTTAATTGTTTTAAAAAATATTACATTTCTGTAAATGGTAATAATGTGAATCATTTGTTAAATATTACCAATAAGTTTAACAATTAATTTTAATACACATTATTATAATATAATGTTAACAATTGATTGATTTATCAATATTGATAATTGAATAACTTATCAACGGTGAATTGAAATGATTTAATTTTAAAAAAACCAGACGATCAAATATGTAATATGTAATGACTAAAATTAACTACAAAGATCATATGGACATAATTTTATAGAACAATTTGTATGACATCATTTCTTTCATCTATCTCATTTACGAAATTTAATAAATAATGAAAAAAGAGATAGACACTCACACACAAAATATTGTTGTAGGAAAAACATATCCCATATAGTAAAAGACTAAGATAAATAATTTAAAGTATACAAATTAACAGATAAATTGTGTAAATTATAAAGATAAACGAGTAATTAAACCTATTAAACATGATATATTGTTTTTCGTTCCTCTTAAAAGAAAGAGGGTATTAGTGTTGACTAGTACACATTTTGCATTGGGATTTGTTCATCAAGTTTTGTTGGTGGCTGCTTTACAAATTGAATTAGCTCAAGGTAGTTCTTTTGGATGTTTTGTTGTATTATGATGAGACCACCTTTGCTTTTTGCTTGCTTATAGTGTGATTGCTAAATCTCAATTATAAAAAGTTGAGTAGCCCACATGAGGAAGTCCTTTCAAACTAGTGCTTCACAACTGTGCCTATGTGGTTAATGAGTTATTTTCAGTAAAGAAACAATAATTATGGACAATGGTTTTCAAATATGGAACCCTAAGATTTGGGAGCAACACATGTTAAGAGTATGTTAATTTCACTTTTTTTTATGCTTATTGTTGTTGTTGTTTAATGTGTTAAAGGGGCTGAGGAGAGGTTTAGCTTTGTTTAAAATATATTTAAAGCATTTTCACGTGTTAATTTGAAAGGAGAAACATATTTAACGAACTTTTCCATGACAATTTTTTATTTATTTTTTACTATCAACCCAAACAAATAACTTATTTTTATATTTTCGTTTTTTATAATTTGTACCGTAAATAATTTTGAAAAAATGACCCTTTATTTTCCTGATTCTTTTCGTTTATTTTTACTTATTTTTTCACACATATGAACTGAGGCATTCATTTATTATTTCATAGAATCATTTTATATTGATAGATAACATCGATCAAGAAGATTTAGTTAGTTCTCTTCGTTACTGTTAAAATTAAGAAAGTGAGAAAAGAAAAGAGGAAAAGATAGGAAGAAGACTTTTTTCACTTAGAAAAAAAAATGGAAAATCTGAATGAAACATCTACATTTATTATAGTTTATTTTATTATAATAATAATAATGATGATAATAATAATAAATAAATAAATAAATAAATAAAATGTCACTTTTATCTCATTTTTCTGTTGTATTCAATTAAATTATCTTTATTGCTATTTTTTCACTAATTTTTTTCTATCAAAATGATCTATCTTTTCATTAATTTATCGTATTTCTATTTTTTTTTCTCTTCCACTCTTTTTATTTCTTTTCTTTCTATTAAATAGAGACATGGGATATGTTTGAGTGAATTTTATAGAAATAATTTAAAATTATCATGATTTTATAAAATCAATTGGTTGGATGATAAATAAATAAATAGATAATATTTAGTTATAGCAATAAAAAAAAAGTTATGAAAAAGTAAAGAGAATAGTGTGTGAGGTTCTCTTGAATTTCGTTTCTGCTTATTTAAAAAAATGAAAGGGGGTAAATAAAGAGAATGGTATTCCCTTAAATTAAGAAAAAAAGAATTCTAAAAATACCTTAATTTTTTTTATTTTGAGATATATGTAATATATAAACACACGCCTTTTGTGTAATTTTTTTTTTTTTACTTTTCCATCTTAATTCAATATAAAAAGGGAAATAAATTTTTCATTCTTTGTATCAAATAATTAAAAAAACCATATTTTGTATCACGATTATAGGACATGCCATTTTTAAAAAAGAGAAAAAATTACGAAAAATATATTAAATAATGGTACAAGAGAAAAAAGAGAAAGAAATGTAAAAAACTGAAAACTTAACTACAAAATTCAAATCTCTTATTAAAAGCAAACATTTCATTGATACTGTTTGAATTTGGGAGATATAAATTGTGAAAGAACTTCAATTATTGTATCTATCAAATCTTTGCTTTAGAGGTAACATGTCCATTGTTCAGTCCTAATTGACAACTATAAAAGGTTATCATAATTAAATATAATACTAACCACAACAATAATCTAAAGTCTAAAAGTCATTAGTCCCTCCAAAACAATTTGAAAGTCTTCTTTGCTATTTCTAGAAAACGACAATTTATTTTTTTTTAATACTTTTGTAAGCACACAATATGTCTGTGTAATTAATTATGCATAATTTTAATTAATGCTGTTGTCACATTCTTGATATTGTTGTTATTATTATTATTTTATTACCATCATTATCAAGTGTGTGGTTATCCCTTTGCAATTATGGATCTAGCTTGTAGTTGGCACTTTCTCTTCCAAGTTTTATGGAATTCATTGTTTTCATGTGGTACAATCACATGTTGAGCCTAAAGTAAGGTGCATAGTAACTAGATTCATTTTATTTTTAATTAAGTTAAAGTCGAATAATGGATTATGCGGAAGCGTAATTAAATTAATAAATAAGACAAAAGGGATAAATGATATTTTTACATGAAAAATTATTTGTCTTTTTTTTTCATTTCAAATTAAACAACCTTATAATTTTTATGTTATTTTCATTCACCAAAATCGTCTCTGTTTCTATTATATTTTTTAGTTTTTTTTTGTTTTCTCTCATTAATCTACTTTATCCTTCTCTTTTATTTTTCTGTCAAACAAAAAATTGCTGCCGTTACCAAAAATGGCCCCAGAAAACAAACTTCAACTCGTCCATCTCGCCTCTCACATTCCATGACTCTCATATTCTATGAGAACACTACATTATGTAAAAGTTTAAAATTAGAAATCAGTGTATTACATAAGTTAACTGTTATTGCAAGAGATCAGTTTGCTCCAACAATAACAAAGTCTTTGCTCCAACAATAACAAAGTCTTTCTGTTTGTTCTCGGTCACTTACTCTGTTCCTGTTTTCTTACTGCTCTGATCGCTTCAAAATTCACCATTCTGAGAGGGGTCTTACAGGCATTATAACGCTTAAGTCAGTTTAGGGTTAGAGTGTGCAGGTGGTTTACATCAAAGTTTAGAAATACCTTATTTGTGGTGATTGAACTCATATTTATAGGTGTTGATGGGTCTGGATTGTTTAGACCCAATCTGTTATATTTCGTTAATATGTTACGATTTGTTAATCTGTTATGATTTGCAAGTTTGTTACAATCCGTTAAGTTATTACGATGTTTGGTGTGTCTTGGTCAATTGTATAGTACATTAACAAAAACAAATGAATATTTGTTACTGTTAGGTTTCAAGGTTGTTGAAGATGAACAAGAAGATGACTTCTACAATAATATAAATTAAGTTAAACTTAATTAATTGACAAATAATAACGGATGCACCAAAAGAAAAAAAGACATCAAACATCAAAACTTTTTAAATGTGAGAAACACTTAATATATGAAAGAAAGATTATATAATTTAGTCTAGTAAAATAATTCATTAATAATAATTAATGGTTCTAGAAAAAAAAAGTCCAAGAAGATTTGAATTAAGTTTGATAACAATAAAATATTAAACATGACTACATTTTTTCTTCAAGAAAAAGTGTTTAATAACAAATCATAGAAGATACAAGTGTTAATATTATGCAAACTTTCTTTATATCTGATAAGTAATGTGTTTGCTCAAACAATACATGTATTGTCTTAAGTGAATATAATATTTTATAATATTTGTATGTTTATTCAATAATAAAGGGGATGTGATTTCCAACGTCTAACTAAGAAGACTCATAAAATCTTTTGTTATATCAACAATATCTTGGAGAATGAGGTAAAACTGCTTTACTTCAACAACTTCCTAACGCTTACTTTGTGAATCGTGAAAAAATCGATCTACTTTGTACAACTTTCTGCTTTAGACAATTTCAAGTAAAGGTTTTCTGTCCAAGAAGAGAAAAGTGCATCCAACTACCAAGATTTTGTTTAAAGAAGATAAGAGCATATAATACATCTCCTACGTCCAAGCGACTCAGACGCAAGAAAGACGTTCAAGTGAGTTTGAAGCTACTCAACGATAAGAAAGTGATTTGCAACAACTCTTTTCTTCAACACCTAGTTACCTAGGAGTGACTACAAACTGAAACAATTCTCATGTTGTATTCTTACAACATTAGTCTTTTTAGTGAAATGAATTGGTTGAATGAGAACTGAACGTAGTATGTGCTATCAGACGAATTAGTATAAAAACTTCTTGAATAATTTATTCCCTTCTTGTCTTTCTTATATTACGTGTTATTTTACCTGTACTAATTGAAGAGGAAGAAGATTTTGAGCTTAGTTTTTAAAATCTTTCTCAGTTCATTTGATTGGTATAAAATATCATTTGAATACATAATATCAAATTATATCTGCGAAATTTTCAAAAAGTTTTCAAAACATAAATCAACCTTCCACTTCTTGTGTTATACTTATTTTTCACAATTGATATTAGAACTCAATTCTCTAAGGGGTTGAAGGCCTCACATCGACTAGAGAAAAAGAATAAACATGGCATCCATGGAACCACATTTGATGATAGAAAAAGCTTTCCTCTCTAAGTCTTCTACGTTTCTGGGAGAAGACTTTCCTTATTGGAAAGATGGGATGAACATTTATGTGAAGTCCACACACTATCAATTGTGGCAAATCATCACACATGACGATTTTGGGATCTCATCCCTAAAAGAAGATTAGGAAGAAAAAGAGTTCAAATATATATGGTTGAACAACAACGAAAGGTACACTCTCACTTATGCCTTATACAAAAATGAATATAACAAAGTTTGTAGGTTGAAAATAAGCAAGGAGACGTGGAACTCCTTTATCTCCAACTACGAGGATAATGAAGATATGCAACTTAGGAAAAGTGTCACCCTCACACATCAATATGAATGTTTCATCATGAAGGATGGTGAAAGTGTGAACAACATGTTTGGAAGAATGCATTTTGAACGGGCTAGAAGCTCTCAGATAGAGCTTCTCCAAGGCTTAGATCAATCTAAAGCTACTAGATATGTTTAATTTCTGGGAGTCCAAGACAACGATCATTACTAATGCCCACTACCTAAAAGTCAAAATATGCATCTCCAAGATAGTAGTCGAAAGGAAGCCTCAACCTCATTAGATCAAGGTCTCAAAGTAAAGGTCAAGGATGCTCTTGTCAAACCTAAAGAAACTAGAGCTCTCAAAGCTTTAGAGGAGGATGAAACTGAGATATCCAAGATTGAGTCTAACAACTCAACCGATGAGGAAATATCTCTCATGTTCGAAAAGTTTAAGTAGATGCTTAAACAAAAAGAATAAGAAAATATAAGGTTTCCTCCACGAAGAAAGGAAGGCTCGTTCCAACAAAAAGAGGATGAAATCTCTCAAAGACATCAATTGCTTTTGAGTGCAAGAAGCCCAATCATATGCAGATTGAGTGACCTAAGCTAAAAAGAAAACCAAAGTTTAAGAAGAAAAGTATGATGTCAACATGGGAAGATTCAAACTTTGTGTCAGACTCTAGCTCAAACGAACATTCCAACCTATGTCTACTTGCTGACATTGGAAGAAATACATTCCAATCCCATCTTTGACTTTCTATACGCTTCTAATTCATCTTGCTCATCCTCTGACGATGAGGATGATAATGATCTTTCATATGAGGATCTCCTCAATATTAGCATTTCCATTTCGGAGCAATATTTAAAACTTAAGTAAAAATTTAAAGGTTTGCCTCTTGAAAACAACAAGCTCAAAAATGTTAAGATTGCAAGTAACGAGAATGTATCAGCCTAGAACAAGATATATCTTCATATGCTGATAACTAAAAACATCTAAAAGGAAAAATAATATTTTGTAAGTATGATTTGCAAAAGTTTTATGAAAGATCCAAAACTCTAAATCTGTTGTTTTCAACTCCAAACATGTATTAGATAAGTCTGGCCTCGATTATGATCTCAAAAGTAAGAAAGATAATAACAAAACTTTTACTAAAAATAAAGAAAGAGATTTTATTCTCATTGTGGTAAACTTGGACACTCCAATGTTAAGTGTATACACAAAAGAAAACTCCTAAAGCTATCAGGAAAGGACCTGAGAGAATTTGGGTACCAAAGGATATCATAATTCTTATTGCAGATATGCTTTATGGGAATAGGCTAGGAATTATACTGGTTCCTGGACAGTAGATGCTTGCGACACATGATGGACACAAATTCTATGTTTGTCAACCTAAAAAGACATGACAGAACCAAGGTTGTCTTTAAAGGCATCGACAAGGGTAAGATCTTCAAAATAGGTATTGTAGGTATTTTTACCCTTGTTTTAATAAAAAAAAATGTTTTGTATGTTGAAGGACTCAAATGTAATCTATTGAGCATATGTAAATTATGTGACAATGGTTATATGTTATCCTTTAATAATGATACATCTATACACTCATTGTCTAATGGACAAGCAATCTTTACTAGTAAACGAAAGACAATTTTTGTAAGATTGATTTGTTGGACCTCAATATGAAAAATGTCACCTACTTGCTTTCCAAAAAATATGAAAGATAATTATGGCACAAAAAATTAGGACATTTAAATGTAAAATATATTTCAAAGCTTTCAAAGAAAAATTGTTAGAGGTTTACCAAATCTTTCATGAAAAACTCATCTTTCTTTGCAAAACATGTCAAAAGGGAAAGGAAAAAGTTCTTTTAAATCCAAAAACTATGTTTCCTCTACTAGACCCCCGAAACTTTTGCATATGGATCTATTTGGTCCTACGAGGATTATAGTTTGGGAGGAAAGAAATATGGTTTGGTCATCATTGATGACTATGCTAGACTTACATGAGGTTTCTTCTCTACCCACAAAAGTGAGTATTTCTTTGTGTTTTAGGTATTCTACAAAAGAGTATAGATGGAATAGTGTTTATATATCTCAAATATCATATGTGACCTTGGTATTGAGTTTGAAAATGGAAAGTTTTGGATGTTCTATTAATTTAATGGCATATACCACAGTCTCTCTTCACCAAGAACATACCTCAATAAAATAGGGTTGTGGAAAGAAAGAACAATACTCTCTAAGAGATGACAAGAATCATGCTCTATGAAAACTCTTTACTAGACTGAGATAATTAATACTACTTCTTATGTACAAAAAGCATAATACTCATTAGACCCATGCTTGAAAAGATTACCTATGAATTGTGAAGAAACAAAAACACCCAAGATCAGTTATTTTCACGTTCTTGGTTGTGCTTATTTTATCCTTAACACTAAAGATTAAATTGGAAAGTTTGACTCCAAGGTTGATAAAGGTACATTCTTGGTTATTAAAAAAGATCAAAGGCTTATAGAGTTTATAACTCTCGTACTTTGATAGTCAAAGAAATCATAAATGTCAAGTTTGACAAGTTTTCTGAAACTGATAGAATACTATCAAATCCCAAACAATACTCAAGGGATTAGCCAATAGTTTCTAAGTGTCCAACTACTCAATAGGTTAGTTAGGAGTGGTTGATATGAAATAATACTCGTATTATACTTTATAACATTAGTCTACTTAAGTGAAACTCGATCTATTGATTAAAATCTAGATGTAGTCTGCTATGTCAGACGAATCAATATAAAAATATCATGTGTAATTCTCTTTTTCTTTGTCATTTTTACTTTTCATGTTATTATTGTTTGTACTAATTTAAGAGGGACTGTCACTGTAAAAATCAAGTCTGAGAAACATTTTTAAACTAGTGAATCTGTTAAATGAAAAGCTATGTTTGACGTATCTATCAAACGCAAGCATTAAGAAAGTTGTTGATAGATATTCTATCGTATAAAACTATAATATGAAGTTATCATCATCATATGTATTTATGAAAAAAATTCAGAAGATTATTAAAACACAATTCAACCCTCTCTTCTTATGTTTTTCTTATATAACATATAATGTAAGAAGGATAAGAGGCAAAAAGATTTACGGAATGTATTTTTATACTAATTTGTTTGATAGTCCCAAATTATATTTAGTTTTTAATAAACATGATCAAGATTTCACTAATGTAGACTAACACTGCAAATATACAAATCAAGTATTATTTAGACCCAATAGCTTCTAGCAAAATAACAAGAGTATTACCACTCCTATAAACATGAATATTATTTGGAAAACAGTCACTCTTGGTTAAGACCCGAGGATTATTTGTAACGTAGTTACTCCTAGTTAAAATTGAATATCTTTGAAACACAACCACTTTTTGACTAAATACAAGTATTATTTAGAACACAATCATTTCTAACCAAGATCAATTATTTTTTGGAGCACATCTACTCGTGACTAAAATCATATTATTTATAATGTAATTACTCTCAAATAAAGCTGAGTATTATCTGGAATGTAGTCACTTCTAACTAAGACCTAGATAGTGTTTTAACACAATAACTTCTAGTATAAAATAAGTTACATATTAAGGAAATGAAAAAAATTATAAAATATAAATAATTTGTTAAAATTTATTAAGTTTAAAAAAATTAATGTCACGTATGAATGAAATAATTGATTAAATTATTATAATGTTGCACAAACCATTAATAATTACAAGATGGTTTAACTTTTATACTTAAATGTTCAACGCGAAAGAATCATGAAGAAACATTGATTTTTTTTTCCAAATTAAAATTTACACCAAATAATCCCTAAATAAATGATTTATGACTTAAAAAATAATACTTAAAGTAATACTTATTATCCGATTAATTTTATTTATATTTATATTTATCCAATTTAATGCTCTTTCTTTCCAAATATTAAATGAAATTTCATTTACTCTTAACTAAATATTTTAAAAAAATTACTCAATTTATTTTTATCTATTTCTAATTTGCTTATTTCCGATTATTACTGTATAAATATATTAATATGCTAAAACATATGAAGTAAGTCTTAAGCTAAAAAGATATACTATGCCAAATTTCATTTTACTTATTTATAGGAATTTAAAATTTATTTACATTCATACATATGAGTATCATAACAAAGTTTGACAATACGCAATAACGGATAAAAAATGGAAAATAATTTGACTTCAAAAATTTATTTCTATAAATTATTTTATTTATCTAGATAATTATTTATAAAACATTTTCCCCTTTTATCAATATTGTATTTATATTATCTATTTTTTACAACTCAATTATTTCAATCATCTCAAACACTTTCATTTTTTTCACTTCTTTTTTTATTCATAAATTTTTCTTTTAACATTTTTTAATTTAAATTCCTTAAAACATATGTAATTCTAAATAACTATTTATTCAATTTTTTACTTCTCTATGTTAATATATTCTATACACTTACCTTTTTAATTATAGTTTTACAACTCAATCATTTCAACTATATTAAGCACTTTTCATGATTTTTTCACAATTCTTTTTTCTCTCTTTTTTGTTCATAAAATTTCTTAATTTGCATTTTTTTCATTTAAGTTTCCTTTAGATAGATGCATTTTATAATGATTACTTATTCAAATTTTTACTTCTCTAAGTTTTTATATTCCATACAATTATTTTTTTAAATAAATATATTCTTTACAACTCAATAATTCCAATTATATCAAACACTGTCCATTAATTTTTTTTACAATTCTTCCTTTTCAATTTTTGTTCATACATTTTTTATTCTTTTAAATATTTTTTTAATTTATATTTCCTTAAAATATATGTATTTATAAATATTTAGTTATGAATATATGTATTTATTCATTTTTTAATTTATATTTATTTATCTACACTTTTATTTTTAAAATAAATATATTGTTTACATTTTTTTCCAAATCAATATTTTTTGCCAAAAAAAGTATTTAACAACAAATTCATGTAACTATTAGATTTAAACGAATCAGACCCACACAAGAAATTGATATTACCTTCAATCCAAAACTTTAATGCCTTGTTGCTTCCCACCATGAAAAGTTTTCATCGCAGAATTGCGAAGAAAGCTCGTCCTTCAATAAATAAAAATTATTTAAAAGTGAGAAACGACAAAATAAAATCCAATCTCAAACTTTATTTGTAACGAAGCGCTAATTTGCAAGTGAATATTTTAATTATAATAATAAAGTTATAAATAATAATTATAATAATAAAATTAATAAATAATAAGAGAAATAATAATAAATTAAAAATTATAATAATAATTAAATAAATTTATAAAATGATAACAATATCATTAATAATAATAATTTACTTTTTATTTTAAAATAATAAATAATTTTATAATTTTATTAACTAAAAATAATAATTTATTAATAATATTTAATATAATAAATTAATTATAATTAATTTTAATTATAATTTTATCTATTAAAAGATTATTTTATGAATCACACATATCACATTACTCACAAACTTTTATAAACTTTCTTTTTATTTCTCACCATCTTTCCCTTAATATAGACACATATAATTTCCACTCACTTTCACCTCAAATCTACTATTTTCCACTCCCATAAATCCATATTCAAATCCAAACACACCCGAAAACATTAAATTTTTGAGTCTTATTTCTTATATATTGCTCAATTTTCTTATTTTTACTTTTACTTAATGTGAGACTTAGACTCACACTTGAATATTTAACAATCTTCCCCTCAACTGAGAGTCTTTCCTCTACATTGATACATCTCCCTCGAACGGAAACATTTTTAAACATGAGTACCTTTCCCATAAACAATCGTCATTTACTTGTACTGTCGTTTATACACTTAACTTAACATGCTTGTTTGAAACCTTTATAAAAAACTTTCGATATAAAAATTAAATTGTACTAGTCTGGATTAAGAAGTCATCCAAATAAAAATATATAAAATGAAAAGTATGAAAAATATAAACATACCACTTTCATTTGTTAAGCCATATAATGAGTCTCTATGCTCAAGAACACACTTGCATCTAATAAGACCATGCTCATAAAGAAATGTTTTACAATTAATTGTTTAAACATAAAATCAAAATCAAATAAATATATTAAACTTATATTAAACTTTGACTTAAGAAGGTTGTTAGTCTTCACAAAGTTAAATTTCCATAATGATTTTTGACGTAGAACAATTTTAGTTTTACATTCAAGAGATTTTTTTTTCATGTAAACAAGTCTTCACAATATCTTTATAAGACAAGCAAAAGAAGTATTTTCTATAAACGTAAAATAAATATTTGATGTATTTAAATTATACCATAAAAATGTTTAAAAGTTATGTATCTTTATTATTTGTCTAAACCTATTATATTATAAAATAAATATATGTACACAAAATATTTTTCATATGTCAACAAATAAAACACTTGTATCTATCATAATCTAGTCCTGACACTTGTATTTATCATAATCTATTGCTAACATAGTTTTTTATGTATTAAAATTTATCTAACAATTATAAAAAGAACAATTAAAAATTATATAGTATAATAATTTACATAAGTAGAATAATGCGTCAGTGTTCCATCCTCGTTCTTATTAAAATTTGCAGGTAAATATTCATTCTGTACCAATTTTTGAATAAGCAGTCATTTATTTTACCTAAAATGTTAATTGTTATTTGAACTCGAAAATAAAGATGACAAAAGGTCTTAATACGAGTGCCTGATCATTTTTAAATTACGTGAACGACATTTTTAACTGGAATCCAATAATTATAATATTTTACTTAAAAAATATATGTTTATTAATTTAATTTTCACTAAAAACGATATTTGACAAAACACAATATTAAAAAAAATAATCCCAAAGTGCTATTACTTTTAGGTGTTATAAATTACTATTGGTACATGGAATTAGTTAAAACAATATGGAAGAAGTTCCATAGACCAAGGAACTTTTTCTTGTAAACGGAAGTTAAAAATTATGAAACGTTAAGTTTTAACCATTGTTATACCGAGTAGTTGCAATTTTTTTTTTATATTTCTTGTTAATTCAATGTCCTCCCTATAAATATGTGTATCGTAATTTTTGAGTGTGAAACTTAACATTATAATCTCAAAATGTTTGGATTGTTAAATAGAATTAAAGATAAATTATTACCTTTTAAAAGTAGAAATGTTACATTTTTTTCTCGGTTAAAATGTTTGGCTCATTAACCTGGAGTTTAAAACTTAATTGAACACAACTTTGCTTTAGAAATTGTTATTTCAATCATCAATAATAAAATCTAGCATTAAAAGTTTTTTCTTTTATCAAATTTCACATTTTTGAGTTAATTTTCTGGATTTGTTGTCCAATTTTAGTTCTTACGCAAGATTAGTCATGAACAATGAAAATGATCGAGAGATCAAAACAAACATAAAATTTAAAATTTGACAAAAGTTTGAAACTTATTTAAACTAGAGTTTACAACAAAGCTTTGGCATAATGAAGTAAGTCACTTGGCTTTGAAAACCCTTGTTAAAGATTATAATATCTTAAACCACATAAAGATATAGCTTGGAAGGAAAACTTTATCTGAACTCTAAGTTAATTAGATGTTTAATATAATAACTCTGTGGTACTAAATGTTAGAATATTATAAAAGATTCTGATAAAAGTTTTGAAAAAAAATTCTTTTAACGGCAACATAAGGGCCCCCATGAAAAGTTTTAAGGAACTAGGGACTTAGATAATGTGACATTAATTTTTTAGTGTAATAATTTGAATTCTCTTTCTCTCTCCCACCAGAGCAACTTTGAACTGTGACAGCTCTTCTATGTCCCAAAGTGTTGGCCTTCTTCCAACTCCTCCTTCAGTGACACTCTCCAAACCTTTTCTACTTTTTATAGACTCAAGAGAGAGAGTGTGTGTGTGTGTTAGAAAGCAACTTGTTAGAGAAAACCAGAAACACAAGCTTTGTGTTTTTTCTCTCTCCCTCTATTCATTCTGCATTTGGTGCAAGAAACAGACTTCAATCATAATTTATAGCTACAGATATGTCAGGTCACTGGGGTATTCTTGTTTCAGATCCATGGCTTCAGAATCAGTTCACCCAGGTGGAGCTTCGCAGCTTGAAATCCCAAGTAAGTTCATCATGGTTCTTAAGGAACTTTCTTTAGTATTTAATGTTGTTTTCCTTGAATACTGGAATTTGATGTTGTTGGTGCAATTGGGGTGGTGGGTTGTGGCTTTTTTAATGGTTGGTGCAGTTCTTGAGCATGAGGAGGGAGAGTGGAAGGCTTACGGTTGGGGACTTGGCTTCCAAGATGTCAAGGTTGAAGATTGTAGGAGAGAATCTTAGTGAAGAAGAAAGAGCTTCTTATATTCAGGATTTGTATCAGGACACAGGTGAAGAGGTTGATTTTGAATTGTTTCTCAAGGTGAGCTTTATCATCCATCTGCTCCTTTCAAAAATCAGCTTTTTAAGGATATTGGATCCTTGTACTTTTTTTATATATCACCCTTTTTTTCCTTCCTAGTAGTGATTTTTTTCCTGATCTGTTCTAATCTTCACATCTATTCAATTTCAATATCTATGAAATGTGACGAGGAGAAATGAAATTAGTGTTAACTGGTGTATTTTTCTTTTCTTTAGAACTAAAAATGGTAACATGATATCATGAGCTGGTTGATTGAATGAGGCTTTTCTTTGTATTTAATTCAAGAGGAAACAAAGAAAAGAAAGAGAAATAAGGGGATGAATAAATAAATTCTCCATTTTCCCTATTGTTTGAACCCTTGATCCAAAAGATCTATACAAAGTTTTGGTCCAGAAAGAAAAAAGAGTTGTAATTAAAAAACAACGTTTAATCTGCACTTCCCAGAAACTTGGAGAATTTTTTTCATTTTGCCTTGCATATTTTGAAGTGTAGCCTTATTTTGGGAGAATTTCAGTTGCTTTCGTAACTAAACATCATACGGGGGATTAAGTTTGGAACTGGTTCACCATTTACAAAAGTCAAACAGTTTGAGTAGTTGTGTCCAAATCATAATTAATTTGAGTGATTTTAATAATGGTGCTAGAATGATGACAGGTTTACTTGAAACTACAAACTTTTGCAAGTTCTAGAACGGGGAGTAATGCAAAAAACTCATCAGCTTTCCTCAAGGCTGCAACTACCACATTGCTTCACACAATAAGTGAATCTGAGAAGGCATCATATGTTGCACATATAAATAACTATCTTGCAGGAGATGAATTCCTCAAGAAATGCCTTCCTATTGATGCTTCAACCAATGACCTATTTGAAATAGCAAAAGATGGTGTTCTTCTTTGGTACTATACATATATTGTTTAATTTCTTGTGTTGCTCTTTATAACTCAGTTTTTTCACCCTTTAATAAGAATTGCATTTGTTGCAGTAAGCTTATTAATGTGGCTGTTCCACGGACCATTGATGAAAGGGCAATCAATACAAAGAGATTACTTAATCCATGGGAAAGGAATGAAAACCACACGCTTTGCCTGAACTCTGCTAAAGCAATTGGATGTACAGTAGTCAACATTGGAACTCAGGACTTCATTGAAGGAAGGGTATGTTTGGTGCTTTCTAATTTTTGCACATGAATCTGGAACTATAACACTGATAATGAATCTCAGAATTAATTATTATATTAGACTTAGGATGTGCCACTTGCAAGGTAGAGTTACTAGGTTTCTTCATATTTAAGATATTTTTGTTTTACTGTGATAATCCAAGCAACTGTAGATCCATTTTATGCCTTGCCGAGGTTCATATAAAAAAAAACTTGTCCAAATCACGAGCACTAAGGTGGATTATAATTTTTTTATTAGAGTTAATTCTCAACATTGTTATAGGACTTGTTAGCCCATTTTATCAGAATATCTTTCTTGTAATTCAGTTTTCTCATTTAAGCCTGTATTGATCATGTAAAATTACTCCTTCATATTTCTGATATTGATTATTTTATTTTAACTTCAGCGTCATCTGGTGCTTGGATTGATTTCACAGATTATTAAGGTAAATGGTAATTAATTCGAAGTTCAGATTTTGTTTAGATTGCTAACATTTATTACCATATATATGAATAAGTCTTCATTTTTTGTATGTAATTATGCATTCTTGTTTTGGTATCAATGAAATTAGTAGAGACTGCATGCTGCATATTAAATTTTACAAGGAAAAATTTTTGACATTCCTGATGGTGGTTGCTACATTAGATACAACTATTGGCGGACCTGAACCTGAAGAAAACTCCACAGCTTGTGGAGTTGGTCAGTGATAGTGAGGTAAATACTTGTTTTCATTATCTTTTCATACTTTTCATCATTGTTGTATTCGTTACCTTCAAATTTCTGAAATAACAGGGTATGGAAGAGTTGATGAGTCTGGCACCAGAAAAGATTCTGTTAAGGTGGATGAATTTCCATTTGAAGAAATCAGTTTACAAGAAGATAGTCACGAACTTCTCCTCTGATGTCAGGGTAATTGAATATGTTTCAAACATATGTATTTATGATGTTAAAGTGTGTTTTGTTCATAGGAGCAGCCTCTGGAATAATAATTTGTTGATTGGATTTACTATTGGAAGTTGGAACTTTTAGTATTAGTATTAATGAGCTGCAGGGGTTTGAAATCATTTTCATCTGATGGTAAATAGGAGATGAGTAACTTTAATCTTGAGGATTAATAAAGTGACTTATGCCATGAGGAATTTTTTGAGTAAAACACATTTCTTGCAAGATTTTTTGTACACTTTTTCTACTTTTCATGCTGGGAAATACAGGAAACCATTAGTCAGTGTTATGAACTATTAATTTTAGCAAAACCTTTTTGAAAAAAGTTCATGCAAATAGCCTTTTTCTTAACATATATGGTTCTGACACTGCAGGATGCAGAGGCTTATGCTCACCTTCTAAATGTTCTTGCACCTGAATACACTAATCCACCCACATTGGCTATTAAAAATCCTTACGAACGAGCAAAATTAGTTCTTGAACATGCTGATAAGATGGGTTGCAAGCGTTACATAACGGCAAGAGATATAGTGGAAGGTTCCCCAAATCTTAACCTTGCTTTTGTTGCGCATATTTTCCAACACAGGTGATAATAATCTTTCTATTGAGCACATATTATTGTTTAAAATGTTTCATTTTTGAGTTGTTGGTGATAGATAAGACATGAAATGGAGTTTTATTTTAGGATTTGATTAAGGATTGTTTTATTGAAGTGGTTTATTTTTATATCTGAGGTACTTTTTCATTCTGGACTTTTGTGAGACCCTAACTATAGACTCAGAAACAGCTTTCAGCCTTGAGTAAAAGAAACAACCTTTTTTATTCTCTGTGACTGATTATGTTCTCAATGAATCATTCCCTGTTGAATCTCATCACTATCACCATAGTTCTGGGGGCCACACACTTTTGTTTTCTTCTGTTGTTATCATTTTATTTGATGCTTTTTCTGCAAGAAATTGCCAGATTGTTTATTCTCCAATATATGCAAGCAAACTCAATTTCCCTCTTACAGGAATGGACTATCAACCCAAGCAAAACAGAGCTCCCTCCTTGAAAACTTGTTAGATGACACCCAAGACTCTAGAGAAGAGAGAGCATTTCGCCTCTGGATTAATAGCCATGGAAATTCAACATATATCAACAATGTCTTTGAGGATGTCAGAAACGGGTGGAGTATCTTATTTTCACTATATCTCTTACAAATGTGGAATATGAATTGGTCCTGTTAATTTTGTCTATGAAACTGAAAACCGTGAGATAAGAATTTTATAATCATTCAAATAATAGCAATGTATGTTTAAATAATTCTGACAATTAGGAATTGTGTGATGATTTGATGATATTGACATATGAGATTTACATTTTCTAAATATGTTGTACTTCTTTACAGGTGGGTACTCTTGGAGACTCTAGACAAAGTGTCACCAGGGATTGTTAATTGGAAGATTGCTAATAAGCCACCTATTAAGTTGCCATTTAAAAAAGTAGAGAATTGCAATCAAGTTGTGAAAATAGGGAAACAACTTAAATTTTCCCTGGTAAATATTGCTGGGAATGACATTGTGCAAGGTTATAAAAAATTAATACTAGGTGAGTTGTTGGCCTGAAAATTATGTTCTGTTGCTTGGTTTGAGTCAATTGATCTACTGAAAATATGCCAACCATCAATTCATTGTTCTTGTAACCCTTCTACAAAACTTTTTATCAGATGTTAGAGGATGCTAACACTATCTAACAAAATATGGTTGGTTTTATCTTCAGCATATTTGTGGCAGTTGATGCGATACAACATCCTACAACTTCTAAAAAACTTGAGATTTCACTCTCATGGGAAGGAAATAACTGATGCTGATATTCTGCGATGGGCAAACAGCAGAGTCAGCAGTTCAGGAAGTCAAAGCCGAATGGATAGTTTCAAGGTATTTTGGATTAAGTCAGTGTTGCATGGTGCTTTTTGGACCAATAATTTGTAAAACTTATTCAGAGAATAAACTGATACCGACATAGGTTCGTTAATTGTTATAATTATTGAAATTGCAGGACAAGAGTGTATCAGATGGAATTTTTTTCCTTGAGCTTCTTAGTTCTGTGCAACCTAGAGCTGTAAATTGGGGTCTTGTAACAAAAGGAATAACCGGTATGTTTTCTTTCTACTCTTCAATCTTTGGCTTGCATGCATGTTTTCTGAATATCCTTCTCTGAGTCACATGATGATGTGGACTACAATAATTGTGTTCCTTCTAGAGTTTTGGATTCCTCATGCTCATCCATGCCTTTGCTTGAAAACTGTAACATTACTCATTTCATTGGGTTTTTCTATTCTTATTACATCATTAAAGCAAACATAGCTTTTCATTATTCCTGTTATCCTGTCCTACTTTGGTTGTAGTATGTAAGAAAATCATGTCTTGGGCCATTTATAATCATTAACACCTGACAACTGGCAGATTCAATAATCCATTTTTATTGCAATTGTGTTGATTATGTCTTTATATATTTTATATGATTTAAATTCCAAACTATCATGAAATTCTCTCAAGCTGAAGCTATCTCATTCCTGCTACATGAAGTGAACTACAAAAATCATGTTCTTGACTTGCATAATTGTGTTGCATGAAATGGACATAAATTTTGAAACATGTTTTGGAAGACCAGGAGAAGATTTGTGTTAAGAAATGCTTAATGTCTGGTTTATAAATCGTGCAGATCAGGAGAAAATGATGAATGCCACCTACATTATCAGTATTGCAAGAAAGCTTGGATGTTCAATATTCTTGCTTCCTGAAGACATCACTGAGGTAGTTGGAATCAATACTATAGCATTGCTCCCATCTCATCTCTTTTCAACCTTCATATTGAGGTTCATTGTCATTGACTTCAAACATTTAACAAACATTCACCTTTTACTCCATTGCTGAAACATCAGTTTTAGTGCATGTTTAGAAAAATACTTATTTAAGGTAAATAATCCTCAAAAGTTTTAAATTGCAAGATTTTGACACCATCATGGATGTTATGGACAAATGTGTCTGCAATTGTATTTGGTGTTTTTTTATAACAACTTTTGAATGCTATTTTACATATTGGCAGGTGAATCAAAAGATGATCCTTACACTAACAGCTAGCATAATGTATTGGTTCTTGAAACACCCTCTGGAAGAAAGAACAGTAGGGAGCTCAGACAGTGAGAGTGGGAGCCAATTGGAGACTACATCAAATTCAACACTGGATGATTCTGCTTCTGATTCATCAGCAGAAGAGAATGGAAGCATGTAAATATGACTTGTGAAAGTTTTTGTAATGATCAATATATAAATAATTGAACCCACTCTTTAGATCAAAAGATCAAAATGTAATGGTTTCAATGGCAAATTTTCCATTGGACTTTTAGATTCTAATATACTACACAACAAACAAGGATTAAAAGTTTGAAGAAAAAAAATCGCCGTCTGTGGGAATCGAACCCACGACCACATGGTTAAAAGCCATGCGCTCTACCAGCTGAGCTAAGACGGCTGAATAATTTCTATATTATTGTATATTTAGAATAAAATACGTAAATTTTATTGAAAACATGATTCCGACAAAATTGATGTCTTTTTCAGATTCTGGTAAGTGAATAAAGGAAATATGAGTATTTTGAATTTATGTAAAGAATAAATTTTAAAAATTCGCCGAATTCATTTGATAAGTGATTGAAAGAGGTTTATAAAAAATATATTAGTTAAACATGATATTTGAAGGAGAAAACAATTCTCAACATAGTAGGAAAAAAATTTAAACAAATAATAACTTTAAAGCTTTTCATGAATCCGTTCTCGAATTAAATGGATTTATTTGCGGCAAAAACTTCCTGTACCCATCACAGCTTACCTGTACCTCATCACTTTCAAAAATACCAAAAATACCCTTTAGATAAAAATGAATTTAAAAAAAAAACTTTTGAAAATATATTTTAGAAAGTATTTTTCAGAATATAAATTTTATATTTTGGAAAATATTTTCCGGAATATATTTCTGAAGAAATTTTTTTCTGAATATAAAATTTATATTATGAAAAAAGCTTTCTAAAAAGTATTTTCTGAAATATAAATTTATATTTTGAAAAATATTTTTCGAAAATTTTTTGGAAAATTTGTTCTGAAAGTTAATGATGAAGGTATTTCTGTACTTTCGCATATGTGATGGAGTCGACGTCAAAATTGATGGGCTAGAAGAAGGTTTTGCCTTTATTTAGGGTTGCACAAGTCCAAATGAACAGTTTTGCCAATCTAATGCTAATAAATAAAATGTGAAGCTAAATAAAAATAAAACATTAAAAGAATAGGATACTTAGGTACTTTTATGGTTAAATAGTCCTTGAATGATGATATAATACTTTTATGTAGTATGTAAATATGATATAAAAATATTTATAGGTGGTTTAACATATCAATTATGTTACCATTTTGGACAAATAAATTCTTTATTTCACAAATATTTTAATATAGATGGAATTTTACACTTTAAAATGATATTTATAGTTTATTTTATTTTATTTTATTTTATTCTTCAACCCTAAACCCTAATCCTAAACCAATATGTTAACCTATACAATATCTAGGACTAGTGTGTGCTTGCTTAAAATTAGTTATTTTGATAATGAGTTTGGTAGAAAGTTAAGAATTAGGAACTTTATGAGTAAACTATGTAACCCCACCCGTTAGGATAAGAAAAAAAAAAGAAGAATCCTTGGTTTTCTTTCTCTCATTTCACTTTCCATATTATCTTTCTTGTTTCTTAATTTCACTCTCCGTAGTAGCTGAGGATCCTAAGACCATTTCTAACCGATTATAATCTCAATCAAAGTAAGTTCTTATTTACTCTAAGTATCCTTTGTTCTATGTTTTTCGTTAAATTTTTGTCATCAATATTAGTGGGAATAATTGAGAAAAGTGTTTCTCTGAACTTGATTAAGGTTATACTAAAAGTTGGTGTTATTTGGATAACTTGTCCTAGATCCCTAAAGTTGAACTGGTATTATTGCCTGATTGGAGGAATTGATAGGGGATGTTGTCTGAGGTAAGGGAAGCTAGTTTTTACTTCAAATAGAACTTTATGTTAGAATATCTGGATGTGTGGGTGACGTGATCACCAATTTCAAAGCTTCTTTGTAGGAATTGTTTTCGGCATGAACGTGAATTGTTTTGATTGGAAATGAGTTTGATAAATTTGGTAGATGTATGTTGTTATCATGTTAAAGAAGTTTTTGGAAGATATTTGATGATTTAACCATTAAGTATTGTTATGATTACCAAAAAATTCTTGCATGATGTATGAGTTATGCTTGTTTGAGTACATTAAGTATAACATATCTATGTTTAACACAGATCTTCAGGTTTCACTGATGATCTAAGTCACATAGACTAAGATATCAGGTGGTGAGAAGCTGATGAGGGAGTTCATACACATTGGGATCGTTGGTAGACACTCAATATTGGATGTTTGAACTATGAAGCTCGAACACGGGGATAATCACTCGCTTCCCCACTTCGACACACCTCCGACACGGATACGCTGTTGGAACAACACCGCATCAGACACCCTCCTCTCCATTGGACACGGTCAACGATCTTAGATACGCGTTCAAGACATGGTTAACCCTTATTGAACACACATTTTTTACCAAAATCACAAAATCCACACGCAAATCGTAACAAAATATTTATAAAATCTAAAACAAATATACTCAAATCTGGAAATCTTATCATATAAAATATTTTGATTCCTTAAATTACTTTGAAAATTAGTGTAAATTTTGGAAGATACAATAGAAACGAATCAAAAAGCAAAAGAGGAAAAACAAAAGAAGAAGAAGAAGAGTCGCCTGGTGGAATACGTTTTCTGTAGTGGGAGATGATTTCTCTAGTGAAGGTCCCTATGTGGTGGAAGACGCTTGTTTTGGTGGAGGAAGCTTCGTTTGGTAGACGATACTGTGGAAGACGAGTTATGGAAGACGAGTTGTGGACGACGAGTTGTGGAAGACGACGAAGGTTGATCAGACTATCCTGTTTTTTTTTTTTTTTTCTAGAAGGGAGTTGAAGAGTTAGAAAGAAACTATAACTTTATTTTAAATATTTTATTATTATTTTTTCGTTTGTTAATTTTGAGTATAAAATCGTACCTACAGAGTTAAAATGCAAAAAGCACTGAAAATATATTATTGATTATTAATAATTATATTTATAAAATTTATTATATAATACCAGTTTTCTAATAATTATGTTTTATTTATTTTTAAAATTTGAATTATATTTTTTATTATATAATACCATTTTTTATTTACCAGTTTTATTTATATTTTTCAATTTTTATTTAATTTTTATTATATAATACCAATTTTTATTTATATGTTGTGAATTTATCTATATGTTATAAATTTATTTCAATTTTGATTTAAATTTTATTATATAATATCAATTTTTTATTTATATGTTGTAAATTTATATTTATATAGTACCTATTTTTCAATTTTATTTATATGTTATAAATTTATTTGTGATTGTTTTATTTATATTAATAATTATACTATAATTAATTTTTAATTTGTCACATGTTTTATTTTTTATAATTATGTTATAAATTAGTTTCTATTAGATAAAATTTTTGTATATAAGTACATTTGTTATATTTTTTTTAGGAAATTAAGATGAATAATCAAGCTATAGAGCAAGAAGATGAAACAAAACATTTGTGGAAATATGTTTCAAAATTAAGAAAAACTCTTAGTGGTGGGGGAAGTGTAGTTTATGTGATTTTTTCATTCAATGGATCTTACACTAGGGTAAGAGCTCATTTATTACAAATTAAGGGAGAACGAGTTAGAAGTTGTCCAAAGGTGAGTTTGTCAAAATTTGTTGAGTTTAAAAAATTAGACAATGAAACAACATTGAAAATAAAAATTTCAAAGAAGAAAAAGGTTCCTCTACCACCTGTATCCGACGAAGGAAATCAAACAAACAAGACCCTTAGCCTTAGATTAAAAGGTCCTTTGGAGTCTTATTTCAATATTCAAGCCAGAGATACTCTTGATTATGAAATTGCGAGGATGTTTTATTCTTCAGGTTTAGCCTTTAATTTAGCAAGAAGTCCTTATTATAGAAGTGTATTTTCTTATGCATATAATACTTCTAATCTTAGTGGATATGTGCCACCAACATATAGTAATAACTTCACATATATAAGAACAATGCCAAGCAACTAATTAGGAAAAATTGTGAGTTTCCTCACAGAATTCTATGATTCCATGTTTTTGCAGTCTATATTCATGTCATATCATATGCAAAATCACAAAATAGTGAATTGGTGAGATTGACTTACTTCCTCATAAAATTGGTGGAATCATAGGGGTTTTGTGACCATAAAAAACATGTCCACCTTTTGTCTATTAACAGGGAAACCCACTCCAAATGGTTTAAAAAACAAATAAAAAGTCATAGATTGGAAATGATGCACACACAAATAGTTCCCATAATTTTTTTTATCAAAATTTGTATTCTTTCTCGACTTCTCTTTTGTGTTATACAATTTATGTGACTATTCTTTTCTCTTCTATTACCTTAACTTCATGTACTTTACATGTCTATTTTAACTACTCATCTCTTTTGATATTTATTTTGTTTTTTATAAACAAATTTTATACACATATTTATTGTAGCTAATTAGAGTGTTTATTATTCTTTCACTGCTTAAATGTTTATTCTTACACTACTTTTGGTAAATGAGTCATACAAGGAGAATAAGTCATAAATTATCCTTAAGATAAATGAGAGATAAATTGCAGAAGAGAATAAAAACTTTGGAAGAAGAAAAAGAACTTACCTTGGATCAAGAGTGAAAATGGTAGAAAACAAGAAGAAAAATAGGATGATGAGAAATGAATCTTTTATCTTTGGTTTTTATGATGGCCAAAAGTTTAAAAATATTAAAGAATGACAACTTGAGTTTGTTAGAATATGCTCCAATACACCATGAATTTTTGATTAAGTGTTGTTAAACAATAAAACATGAATCATAAAAATACTTTGTATGTAAAAACATAAGTTTTATAAAAGACAGATTGTGCGAGACACTGTGTTTCGTCTGGTAGATGAAATACAACACATGTGTTCTCTTTACTTCGTCTAATCATATAGACGATCTGCTTGCACATAGTATTTTAAGCTAACCTTGCACCTAACAAAAAAATTATGAGTTTATTCTGTGTTACAGAATATGTTCTCATCTTCACATCTACCAAGAAGATCTCATAAACACAAGTTAATGTCAAAGATATTTTAAAGATGTGTTAAAACTATTTAACACCAATGCACATTTTGACTCGCACCATGTCAACTCTGGAAAGGTTATTTGTGTCGTACAATCCTTTGCTTTACTCTAGTTAGGTTAAAATATCTCTAACTAAGGCATGATAAGTTATGCCAACTACTAAGATGTTGCTTAAAAAATAGATAAAAGCATTTAATATTGGATCGACTGCAATTAATGCATCTTTGTGTTTATGTGTGAATAAACGAAATCTTGAAGATACAATTAATGCATCTTTGAAAAAAGAATTTGCAAGGCTTTTTCTCAACTTTGTATTTAAAGAAATCTTTTAAGTTGAAGACAAGAATAACCAATGATAAAGAATTGCAAAAACCCTATCAATTTTGTTACTCAAAGCTTTTAATGCTTAGAACTTCACAATAACATTGTTGGTGTTCAAATAGCAAACTAGTATTGTTTTAAACCTTGTATTCGTTGTAAGACACTACCTGTCTTTCTAGTGAGCAAAACTTTGTGATTTTTTAGATCACTTCTTTTATTCACCTAACCCTTAGCTAGGAGTGGTTACATTCCAAACAATACTCATGTTTAGTCATGATGGTTCAGGTTCAAAGAATATTCAATCTTAACTAGTAGCAACTGTTCTTACAAAGAATATTCGGTTTTAACCAGAAGTGGTTGTGTTCCAAACAATACTCAATGGATTAGCCAGAATTGTTGAGTTCCAAATAATACTCAAGTTTTTAGCCAAGAGTGACTGCTTTTTAAAGAATATTCAAGGTTTTATCCAAGAGTGGTTACATGTCCAAATAATACTCAAGTTATTTTATCCATTACTGGTTGAGGTCTAAACAATACTCTCTTTTATTTTTACAGTATTAATCTGCTTAGTGAAACTAGATCAATTAATTGAGAACTGATCATAGTCTGTCTTTTACACTCGAACCAATATAAAAACAACTTTAGCAAACCTATCTTGCTTTTATCTCTTTAGATTGCATGCTTTTAATCTTCGTCTAACTTAAAAAGGAGAGTTTTGCAAAAAAAACAAGTTTTGAAATGCGATTTTTGACAATATGTCTATCAAACTTAAAAGTGTGTCTTATGATATTCATAAGACGATACTCTTAAGAAAACTATTTAACAAATCGTATTTGAAATATAAATTTCATCTATTAGCACATATCAGGCGAAGTTTTGCAAAATATTTCAAAAAGTTTTTAAAACACAATCCAACCATCCATTCTTGTGTTTTGACCTGTTCTCACAAAGTTGTGTCTATAGAATACTTAGCTCGTAAGATAATCCTTAAGTAAAACAAAAAAAGAAAGTTCATATTTTTACTTTTTTCTCTTTGTAATTTTTTGGTCAAAAACAAAGAAAAGAATGTGACAAAATTTTGTCTATAGTTCTCTTGAATCAATTGTGATAAAGTTGCTATGTCATGAACAATATGTTATATCAAAAAGGTATCTTGACAGTGGAAGCAATAAAATTCACTATTATTGGAACAATATGGAAGCACCCTAAACACAACCAATCAACCAAATAAAAAGTTAATATGTAATAGGAAACAGAAGAATACATCAACACTAATAATTAACGTGTGAAAATCTTAAAAGAGATAAAAAAAATTACGAGACGGTAAATACTTCACTAATACCAAAACAAAGGTATAATGAGTCCTACAAAATCTAATAATAAAGCATATCAATAAAATTCTTTCTAATCCTCAAATGATCACCAACAATGGCCCAAAATATCAAGAAGTTAAAATTTATTTTATAATTTAACAATTTTTTCTTATATGTTAAATGTGACGTCAATCTCTTGTGTGAATCTGACTAATGTCTTACTGTTGTGAGATCTTTCCCGTATTTATTTCTTCAATTTTTTAGTAATTTATTCATCCTTTAAATCTTGAGAAATAAAAAAATATATATAAAATGTGATATCTTGTCTTGCGTTTATGCTTTTATGTTGAACAATAAATATATAAATGATTAATACTTTTTATCAAAAAGAAGTTAAATTCCTAATTTTACATTACAAGATTAATAAGAACAATATCATAACTACACTTAAAAATGTCAAGACAAAAATTATTTGACTGTAATCCTGATTAGTACCTATAAAAGTCAAAAGAAGGTGAGACATACATGTATATCTTAAAAAGAAAACCTATAAGTTTATTCTTTTTACTCACATTTTTAGTTTTATTTAGTATCAAGAAATCTTATAATATCCTTCATAAATTTTTGTTATAAATCTGAATTACGAAAGTCTTTTGTTATATATCATTTTAGAGTTTTTACTTATATTCATCTTTTGATTTTTCGAATTTTTTTAGTCAAAAGTGAAAATGGATACAAATTTTGAAAGACAATTAAGAAGTTTATTTTTTTATGATCCGATGACTTGTTTTATTCTATATATTTTATGAATTTTCATGAGTTTTACAAAATATTGGACAATAAAAATAACTATTTTTAACTTTAGAACATACAAATATAATCAAAATTATAAATACCATAAGCGAAATTTATTCTCATGATTAAAATAATATAAATTTATTTGTAATTTTAGTTTTTAATGTTTTTTCTCCTCAATATTTTTCATTTCCCCCCCTTTTACCATTCCAAAGTTCAAAGGAGTTTGTTGTATTACATTAATGTCAATAAATTCATGTGCTAACATGTTCTCCCCTTCACCTCCCCTTGTAATGTTTCCTTTACCGTATTAAATTTTATTTTATTGTTTCACCTATATCCCGAAATTTGTGCTATGCACTACTTTGTGCAGGATAAGTGTTATAATTATATTGTTACCATAAAGTATTTGAATTGGGAGGTGTACCTTTGTTTTACAAAGGTGATGTAGCATGTTGTTCCAAATTTCAGTTTAAGTTAAATTTGTTTTATATTCTAACATTTTTTCCCATAAAAACACATGTTTCAACATAAAATATACAATTTAGGTAAATATAAACACATTCTTTAATTATATTTGGCTGTGTAAAGTTAATTTTCAAACAAACATTTAACTTGAGTGCTTAGTCAAATCCATTTTTCTCTTCAGACAAGGTATAAAGTTAAGCCTAAGAGATTTATTAATTTTTTATGTAAAAATATATATAATTGAAAGAGTTGTTATTGAAAGGAGACACTTTTATTTTTAGAAATTTTGATGGAGAACTTGGTCCATACCTGTTATTTTATTTTGTAAGATTTCATTCTCCTTGGTACAGGCATGGTCCTGAACCTGAGTTCATTATTCAATTAAATAATTTTAAACTTTTAAAATATTATTATATACACTTCCTTTTGGTCAGTTTCTTGTATTTGACATCAAAATGGCGCGTGGAGCTTGCGCGTGTTGGATTCATTTACCAATATGTAGTTGGAAAAGACCGTTAGCCTCATAATGGCGTCGCTTCGTAAATTAAACCCACAACTAGGGGCAATCTCGGGTTCTCTTTTATCCAAAAACCAAATCCTTCTTTTTTCAAAAATAAAAATTGGTAAAGTAATGCACTGAACTCTCATGTTTTCATAAATTCCCATTTTGCCCCTAACGTTTCAGCTCCCCACCTCTATATAAACACTGCCCCACCACACCTTCTTTCTTCAGGCTCATCTCATTTTCTTCTGCCATTGCTCTTCTTTCTCTCTCATAGGGTTAGGGTTTTTCTCTCTTCACCTCCATTTCTGTGTTCCCCATGGCTCAGCAAGAAGCTCAGAACGGCGTGTCGGAAAATGCCAATGCTGTGGTGTCTTTTCTTGCGGTGAAGCCGCAGCTCCTGGTCGAAGCTCCCAAAGCGAACGACGCCGTTTCGTTCTACAAGGCTGCGTTTGGCGCTGAGGAAGTTGCCCGTGCGCTCAACCCTAAGCGCAAAGCGGACCATGAGCTTCCTCTCATCCTCTCCGCCGAGCTCAAAATTGCTGGCTCTACCATTCTCGTCGCTGACCTCGTTGATGACTCCGCTTCACCGTTAGTTTTCCTTCTGTTCAAGTTCTTCACTAATAATTCTTAGATCTGTGAATATTGAGCATGTTTATCACTGTTCTACGCTTTTTTAAGGTTATACTTGTTGGTACTGTTTTTTGGTAGTGTAATATTTGTTTGTGTTTTTTAGTTTAATGCGTCTATTTTATTTGTTTTTTGTGTTGGTACATTATTTTAAACTAATTTTGGCTGTGTTGGCACTCGATCTGTGGATATAGGAATTATTTTTTCGAGAATCGTGATTTCCTTTTTGTCTGTTTTGTTCTTCCATGGTTCACGTTTTGGACTCTAGTATGTTATCTATTGTTTTCCTAGCCCTAGTTCTACGGTTTCGGTGTCCTTTACTTTCGTTTGTTTGTAAACGTGTTGTTCACTCATTAGTTTACAATATCTTCCGACGACTGAAGGGAGTTTCATTTTATTTCGTTGTCAGAGTGAAGGCGAGTCGAAACGGTGTCGTTTTGTGTTTGGAGACCGAGGACGTGCAGGGGGCCGTAGCTAAGGCGGTGAGTGCTGGGGCTGTTGTGGAGGATGAAGTGGCTGAAGGTGAAAGCGCGTGCTGCGGTGGGCGCGTGGGGAAGGTGAAGGACCCTTATGGTTTTGTCTGGCTCTTGTGCTCTCCCGGGAAGAAAAGTGTTGACGTCGAAGCTTAATGGACATTTAGATCAGCTGATGTTTTGGTGACTGTTGGGATTTTCAGTTTGTTTTAGTTGTAGCAGTGGTTAGTGCCTAGGGGTTACCCACTTGTCTAAACAATGTCTTTAGGGTCTGGGTGAGTTATTATTAATCTAATGGTTGTGACTCTGTTTTGAGTATTTTGAAAACTTTGGTGGTACTTGATCTTATTATTTCCCATGACCCAGGCTGACCCATAAAAAAGTAATTTGTCTTTTGTATCTTCAATACTGTTTATATTTTCATTTTCTTTTCTTTTTTTTTACTGAGTTTTTCTTGTTTTTTTTATTTACATTGATGTGATATTTGATATGCATCTTTTCTGGAATCGTTGGGTATAGTTGGTTATAGATTATCAGTTATAATTTTATTAAAGTAAAGATATCGTAAGTGTTTTTATCAATCAGTAAAATTTGTTGTTAATTATCGTGATATTTTCTCATAAATTAATTATAGTGATTTAAAGGAAGTGCTTTTGAAGTTCAATTCTTGCCAGTGTTTTGTATTATTTTAGTTTCTACTATTTTTTTAGTTTTATGAAATTCATTTGGAGAAGTCAGATTTTAAAATTGTAGGGGAGAAAATAAACTTTTACTTGAATGAGCTCGAAAGAATTGGACACAAGAAGAAAGATGAAGGCGAATTAAAGAGACTATGTAATGTTAACAAGTACTATTTAGTTTGATTATGTCAGTTTTGTCTCTGTATATCTCACAGTCTTCTGTTGTGCTTATATATATATATATATATTTTTTAATTATTGTGTGTGGAAAGAATGATAAGAATATTAGAAAAAAAATGTAAAACTGTGATAGCTAAGTGATTGAATGAATTATTAATAAATTTTTTTCTTCTAATTCTTGTAATCGCATTTGTGGATATTGTATACAAATATTTGTTATTCCGGACATATCCATAACCATTGACGACGGTCATTATGCTAATACAGAATATTTTCAATAACAATACAATATATAATAAAAAACATGTAAAACTAGTAAAACTATAAAAAATAAAGTATTTATTTATTATTTTTTTTGTAAGGTTACTTTTTACTTTATTTTTCTATTTCTCTTTTATCAATACATTTTTTTTCTTATTTAATTTTTCATGTGTTTCGTCCCTTTCGAACACGCATCAAACATTAATACAAAAGAATGAAATAGGTGAAAAATGAAATTATGAACTGTGTAAGTGGAAAGAGACGTCTGTGAGAAAAAATAAAAGATAATCTGATCAAAGAAAGAAAAATGTAAAAATATTACTTTTATTCATTATTATTGTTACCTAAATAATCAGTTTATTATGATAGTTGATAATCTTTTATCTTTTATGTGTAGCAGATGAATCCCTAAAAGATATGTAGTTGAGCTCCACTCTTTTCCGAGATTATAATCTTTTGTTTATTCGGGATGCTGCCATTTTGTGAGGGAAAATTCTTCTTACATCCATACGTTAACCCTGCATTTACAGGAAAGTAAAAATGTCGTTTTATTTTTTTTATTATCTTTATCAATTTTTTTTATATTTTCAATTATACAATTCATAATAAAAAGTTTATTTTTTGTTATAATTTATACATTCTAATAAATTATATATTTTTTATTTTAAATTATATAATTTAAAAATTTTTATATTTGAAATTATACAGTCTAAAATATATTTTTTTATTATAGGTAAGGCAATGTAAAATATAATTTTAAAAAAGTATTTTAATATTTTCATAAGTAGAAGGTGTAGGAAGAAAATATGGAAGTATAAGAAGAATTGACCTTTTATGAGAATACCGAAAGAAAATAGAATCCTCATGTTATACTTTGTGGTTTCTTTATTTCCATTTTAGAAAAAAAAAATAGTGATTCAAAATTTAGTATACAAATATCGAGAATTTTATATATAAAAATATAACTAAGGGAGAAACTCATTAATACAGATTTACTTTCATACAATAAACCTGAATATAGTAGACTCAATGAGATATGTTACTATTTATATTCTAAATTTGATGTTGAATTCCAAATTCACAACATAAATTTGATTACTTATTTATTTACTAGAAAAATGATATAATTCATCATGTCTTAACTCGTTAAGAGCTGTGTGGGACTTGTTGTAATAAGGTAGATTGAAAATTTTGATTTAGTTAGTGAATTGTACATTTAATTATATAAAACTTTTGTAAGTTTTTAATTGATTAATTAATATTTTTAATCAGATAAATTAAAATAATAATAATTTTTATATATTAAATTATGTTATTATAGTTAATAATTAAAATTTAATTTATTAATATTAATGATTTAAGTTACAATATTTATTATATATTTACATCTTTTAAATAATACAATAAAAAAATTATTTTTTACATTCGTATTTTCGTTAGTAGACCCACCAATTTCGCACACTTTTCGGGTGGACAAAAGCTGATCGGCAAATTGAAACATCAATCCAGTCCACCAATCAGAACCCCCTTTGCTATCATTAATTGAAATCGATTATTGGGTTTAATTGATTTTTACAAAAAAATGTCTTACTTTTTTAATATTTAAAAGAATGTTTTAATTATTAAATATAAATAATAAGTGTGAGTATAATTATATTTATTAAATATTCTGAATTGAATTTTATTATTATTATTTTAACCATACTATTAATATATATATATATATATATATATATATATATATATATATATATATATGTAATAATAATTTTCACCGTTTTAATTTTTTTATTCTTATTGATTAATTTTTGTATTATTATTTTAAATTCTTTTTTATTTGAAAAAATTATGATTATTATATTTTTATAATAATTAAATTATTTTACAAAATATATATTAACTTATAACTATTATTATTTATGATAATTTGGTTTAATCATCCTATAGGTATGATCAACCACTTGAGAATGTTTATATAGTTATTGGAAGAGTCACTCTAATAACTTCTCATAGTTTTGTTATAGTTGTTACGTTAAGCTTGATATCATGATAAGTGCTGATTTGAAAGTTTTTCATTCATTTACCCATACAAAGTCTAGGGTTTCCTTTTAGCTCTTCTGATTTGTACTCAACTGTTATGGTTTCAAGCTGTGTGAGATTTATAACCAGATGCTAGAAGTGTGTAGGCTTTTCAGACTCTTTCTAAGTTTGAGGAGGAGTATTTGAGGAGGAGTATAAGTTGGTGGGCAGATCGAGAAGAACATGGTCCTTAGGGATTCAGAGATGAGTTAGAAGAGAGATGAGTTAGAAGGAGGTGTTTAGATTTCTAAGAAACGTATGGAAGAATGTTTCTAAGAATGCTAAAAGAGCTGTTAGAGTGGATATTATAAAGAATAAATGACGAAGGTGATTGCGCATATCAATTTCGGTTTTCTTTCTTTTATTGTTTTATTTTTAAATATAAAGGGTAGACTTCTTTTGACTCTTTTGTGGGTTTTTCTTAGTTTTGTTCTTTTTCACACTATTCTCGTAGGTTGGTTTGATAGTTTGTTTTGTTTCTTTCCTTTTATAAGTTTGGTATAACTTCCACAATCTTGTTTTTTTTTTTTTTTAATAAATTTCATTTGATGACTTTTT